>ENA-UOJA01000042-UOJA01000042.1-human-gut-metagenome-genome-assembly--contig:-C19-NODE-42-length-129467-cov-71.635181_pt1 | contig 129467 bp, 95 predicted proteins | sample MGYA00242337_ERZ723884 | MGnify/ENA metagenome assembly ERZ723884
TTTGATTGTTAAACTTTATATAAACCGTCCGGTTTTTTTACCGGACACGCATGACCGAGGAGATGAAAAATGGATTAATCGATTTGTTGGGGATGATATTGTGGATTATGTAATACCAGAAGGGATTGCTTGCGTTGAAAATTACACCTTTGATAATTTAACTAATTTAAAGACGATAACGTTTCCATCATCGATGACGTTAGTTGGTTCGTATGCAATCAATAATTGCCCTAGGATTGAAGCAATTTATGGTGATTGTACAAGTGAAGACCACCGAGCTATCGTCTTTGGTTCAGAGTTTAGTAGATTGTTTGTTACGAATGGTATCAAGAAGTATGTTGTCCCAAATGGATTCACATCAATAGGTAATGAGGCATTCGGTGATTTGTTTGAATCTGAAATAGAAGAGATAATACTTCCAGATAGTGTCCTTAAACTCGGAGGATATGCTTTTACCGGTAACCAAAAACTAAAAAAAATAGTACTTTCGAAGAATCTTAAGAATGTTGACAAATATAACCCTTTCTTTCACTCATATAATTTGGAGGAAATATATTTCCGCTCATTTATTCCTCCGGTTTATACTGATACACAATTCGATGAAAGAGAATGTGCGCGTCTCACCATATATGTCCCAGAAGAGACACTTGAATTGTACAAACGTTCAGGTTGGGCTCAATATGCTCCATACATGGTAGGATTCAAATACGATGATATTGGAGAGTGGCATCCAGACTATTACATCTCATCTGACTACACGCAAGACGGCAAAGTGACAACCTTGCAGTCCGCAACCGAAGGTAAGGGAATCAACATAGTCCTTATGGGCGACGCCTACAGCGACCGTCAGATTGCGGACGGAACATATGGCGCGGACATGAAGTATATATATGACAATCTGTTCACTGAAGAACCATATAAATCGTTCAAAGAGTGTTTCAACGTCTATAGCGTCAATGTTGTGTCTGCTACTGAAGGCTATGAGCACGAGGGGGCAACACTTGGAGGCTATTTCGGTGATGGGACGCTTGTTGGAGGCAATGACAGCAAATGCTTTGAATATGCCGCGAAGGCTGTTGGCGAGCAGAATATGGATGAGACTCTGGTTGTAGTCGCGATGAACTCGAATAATTATGCCGGAACTTGTTACATGTACAATCCGTCATCAACGACCGGCACTTATGGCAGTGGAGCCTCTGTTGCGTATTTTCCTAAGGGTGGCGACAAGGAGACTTTCGCACGGCTGCTCCATCACGAAGCCTGTGGGCACGGGTTTGCAAAACTTGCCGATGAATATGCCTATGAGAGTATGGGCGCAGTTCCGAGCGACTATGCTTCTCAAATCCAGACTCAGCAGAGCAGCTGGGGATGGTGGAAGAATGTTGATTTCACTGGCGATGTGTCTTCGGTTCGTTGGAATGCTTTCACTAACGATTCGAGGTATGCCAATGAAGGACTTGGCGCATTTGAGGGAGGTCTGACTTATTGGACAGGTGTATGGCGTCCGACCGAGAACTCCATTATGCGAGATAACACGGGAGGTTTCAACGCACCGTCCCGCGAAGCGATATATTGCCGCATCCATAAACTCGCTTATGGTGACAGTTGGAATTACAGCTATGAGGATTTCGTCACCTACGATGAAATCAATCGCAAGGCGTCTTCATCGTCAGCGTCTCGTCGAAGCTCTGGCAGGCAAACTCGATGGGAGCCTCTTCATCCGCCAGTTGTCGTAGGCAAATCCTGGAAGGAGGCTGCGAAAACTCAGTGACAAAACATAAACCCGAAATAAACTCTCGGGACGCTGACGAAATCGCTCTGGCGGGAGGTGGCGTCAAGGAGCCAGCCGGCTTCAGAAACGACACCCAGATATGCCATGAAGAGCATCATAGCCAACATCTCGACTTCAGAGAATGAAAAGGACAATGAAGAGGTGTAGCCCGACAGGCGGTCAACCACGGCGGACGTGGCCAGCCCACGGCCTCGGGAAGTGGGAGGTGCCTGCCGGATACAAGTTCTCGCGATAGCGAGGACGCAGGAGACGGTAGGAGGGCCGAACGAAGCAGCGCGGAGTGAGTTCCGCCGTGACGGACTGCCTGTCGGCGTGAAATCACCATTGATGCATTACATACTTGCATAATTGCAAAAGCCCCAGAATCGCCATTACAGCACTCTGGGGCCTTTATATCTTAAAATCAAAGTGTCAAAGATGAGTTTTTCATTGAGCATCACCGACATAGGACGTGGCGAACTCTCCGAAATTCAGGGAGACCGTCAGTTTGCCGGCAGTGATTTTACCATTGAGCGAGGTCACTTTATATTTTGCATAAGGCATTCCCATGGCCAGCGGAACGATGTCGTTGCCTGAAAGAATGATCTCATTTTTGCGAATTTCACACTTGACTCCGGGGACAGTGACATCCAGAGAGACAGGCATCTGAGGAACGAACTTGACCTTGTTGAAGATGATGGTCGCCGTGCCGTCATCCTTGAGATTGACATTGACATTGACATTTTCGGAAACATTGTCCTTGCCGCCGGCTACTACCGTCAGGGTGCCGGAGTAAACGGTTTCGGCCGGAGTCTCGATGATTTTCACCGGTTCATTCTTGGAACAAGCGGCAGCAACTACTGAAACGGCCGCAATCAAAAAAGCATTTAATAATTTCATAATGACTATATAATTAATTTATTTACAATCACTTAAAAATCCAGAGCAATGCCTGCATTGAAGCGCCTGGGCTTGCCGAGCTGGAAAAACGAATTGCCTACAGACTTGAAATAGAACACACTGTAGGAGGTATCGGCGAGGTTTTCCCCGCGAACGAAAAACTGGACTTTGCGGAAAGACAGCCTTGCATCGAGACCTAAAAGGGAATACGGCGGCTGCACCAGGGTTCCGCTTTCGTTCCAGGAGACGGAGCCGTTCCAGAGAATGTCGGCAGACAACATCAGGGAGTTCAGGAACTTGGAATTGAAATCGAACCTGTACCCTGCCCTGGCATATAGTGAAGAAGACGGAGAATACGGAATCCTGTTTCCGGAATAGTCTTCATGACCATCGTCATACGAAACGAAACGGGCATCCATGAAAGAGGCGGAGAAATTCACATTCAGGCCTTTCCATCTCCATGAGAGTTCGGATTCCACGCCACGGCTCTGGGATTTGGCAGCATTGGCCATCATGCGTCCTGTCCCCTTCCCACGCGGAAACACGGTAATCTGCTGATTCCGGCAGCTGATATGGTATGCAGTCGCGGATGCGGTCAGAAGATGTCCGGCAGCATTGATTCCGAAACGCAGTCCGGCCTCGTAATCCATGCAGGACTCAGGCCTGTAGCTGGTGGAAGACGCAGGAATCTCCTCAGCAGCATCGAGATACACGCCAAGTTCGGACATCATTCCGTTCATCATGCGATTCTGCAGGATGTCAGAGAAAATCTGTGTGTTGAAACCTCCGGATTTGTAACCGCGCGAAACGAAGCACGTCAGTTTCAGGTCAATGCCGCGATGTCTCATGGCTTCAGTGGCGGCATCGAAAAGGACTGACGCTTTCGGAAGAATCTGGAAAAACGACATGTGTTCATTTCCACGGTAGCTGGTCGGGAAATCCTTGTACGAAGGCATTGGCGTAAGCTTGAAATGGATGTCCGAACTGGAGTCGTATGACATGTGGTCGCCTTCATAATCCACACGGAGCCCGGCGGTAAAGAGCCATCTGGACAGTCGGAAATATGACTCATGATAAGCGGCCATGTTGTAGCTCCAGAGGACGAAATCACTGGAAATCAAGAAATTGTCCTCCTCGATCACGAGCTTGCCGAACTCCTGCGGAATGTAGGCATTGGCATTGTCCAGGATGAGGGAACTGATGCCGTCGCGGAGGAACGTCACGGGAGCGCCCATGCCGTTGCGACGGACGAATGCGAAAACACCGCTTTGATGGTTCCACCAGGCGGAATGCGTCTGCGGACGTAGTACAACTTCTTGTGTCACAGATGCTTGCCGCTGCGTCTGGTTCAATGTAAACATCGACGCGGATGTAAAATCCTGGTCCAGATCCATGGAATCAAACAACATCTGCAGGCTGGTTACCGAACTCAGTTTCCATTTGCCCAAATCGACATTGACGCGCAGACCGTCCATCACGAAAAGGCGTCTGTAAGCACTTCTGTCATTGTAATTTACAGGATAGAGCCAGCCCCCGGCCAATGATTCCCCGCCTTGTGACGCATCCGTGGCATCAGCCTTCCAGAGCCGGTAAGGATAGCCGCCCTGATCCGTATAAGATGCATGTAAGGTATTGTCAATGAAAGTATTGCCACGTTTCTTCACATATCGGAGGCGCACGGATACTGCATCGGAAACATCACACTTGCTGCCTGAATATTCATTGGTATAAAATCCGTCAGAGTGGCCGTACATTACGGCGGCACCGAGATTGTTCTTATACATGGAAGCATTGACTCTCAATGAATTGGCACTACCGTATTCGACATTGGCCCTTACTCCCTGCCATACAGCCGGGGACAATGTTTCCACAGCCATGACACCGAGCATGGAATTGCGCCCGTAGAGCGTACCCTGTGGACCGCGGAGCATGTCGATCCGCCGGATGTCCATGAATGAAAAATCATAACAGTTCTTGTCCAGGACCGGCACGTCGTCGATATACAGGCCGATTACCGGGTTTTCCATACGCGAGCCGATGCCGCGCACATAAATGGTTGACGTCATCGACGACCCGTAATCGGGCATCGCCAGCCCGGGAACAATGCCGGCCAAATTCTTGGGAGAGGCAAGTCCCGCTGTCTCTATTTCCTTCATAGTCAAGGAAGTAACCGGGACAGCAATCTCATTTTTCGTCAATGTTTGTTTCAATGATGAGGATATGACAGCGCCCGACAATGTATCTTTCACGACAGGTGTCGCCGTCACCAGCATCACTGCCACAATATAATGAATCATAGTTCGTTTATTAAGCGGCGGCAAAAGTACAAGATACAATGATTTCCGTCATTGAACTATTCGCACATCCTAAAGGACGATTTATACCATTTTTTCGCGGAAAGAGGAAGGAGAGATGCCGGTCATCTTGCGGAAAAACCGGGAAAAATATGACGCTTCGGAGAAACAGAGACGTTCAGCGATTTCCGACATTGGCATAGACCTGTCGCAGAGAAGTTCGCGGGCAAGGGCCAGCCGGGCATTGTCAATCCATTCGCCGGCACTTTTTCCGGTTTCGGCCTTGACGGTGCGGTTGAGATGGCTGGGAGTGACGCCCAGAAGCGAGGCGTAACCGGCGACGCTGGAGAAGGGCTGCGAAACATCGAACACCTTTTCGAGGTAAGACGAGCATAGCCTGGAGGACGCGGAACCGCCCGGAGCCGGAAGGAGCTCATCAAACTGGCTGAGTATCACCTCTATCAGGCTTCTGACTATGGCGACCTGACCCGCATGACGCATGAGACGAATCATGAGTTCATCGTAGAAAAGTTTGTCCTCTACGGGGATGGAGAGAACCGACGGTTCCTTCATGCGAAGCACTGAATGTCCGGCATTGCGAAGCAACTCGGCAGAGAACGCGCCCATGTAGCCTATCGTGTCCTTGAAATACTTCACGGAATAGTGAATGGACGGAGGTATCAGGGCGAAGTCGCTGGCTTTCAACAGATAAGGGCGTCTGTCAATATCTATGAGCACCTCTCCTGAAAGGAGATAGACATACGACCAATCGTCTCGGGCAATCGAGTGCATCGGATGCGCAGTCACTTGCCCGGCAGCATTGAGTGGACGTATTACGAAGAGGCTCATAATTCTGCAAATTTACTCACTTTTTGCAAAAAATCGTTTTTTTCGACCAAAATAACAATATCTAAGCGAAATTTAACCAAAAACTGTACTATTTGGCAACCTTTTTGTATCTTTGCCCCGACGTTTGAACAGACAAAACAGACATTGAAAATAAGAAATTATAAAGATATGAACAGACAACGACTTAGACTCGGACTCATCACAGCGGCAGCGCTTCTGCCTCTGAGCATGATGGGACAGGAAACACTGACATTGGAACAGTGCCGGGAAATGGCTTTGCAGAACAACAAGAGCATCGAACAGGCCAAGACCCGTGTGGAAATGGCCGGCTACGACAGGAAAATCGCAAGGGCGAACTACTTTCCGAACATCAGCGCTACCGGCGCATATATGTATAATGAGAAGAACCTCGCACTGATAAGTGACGAAATGTCAGGTAAACTGACAGGTGCCGGCGCAGCTCTCCAGGGCGCCGTCAGCGAGAAGGTCACCAATGTCATTGAGGCATTGAACAAGATTCCGGGAGGCTCTGACATCATCAGCAGCGAGATGGGACAGGCCATCCTCGGTGCGCTCCAGAAAGGCGAGATCAGTTCAGCCATCACCAAGATAGGCACTGAAATCGACGACGCCTTCCATCTGGACATCCATAACGTGTTCGCAGGTATGGTTTCACTCCAGCAGCCGGTATTCATGGGCGGCAAGATCATCAATGCCAACAAGATGGCAAAACTGGCGGAAGACCTGTCCAAGGCCAAATACGACAAGGAGTATCAGGATTTGCTGACCACCGTGGACCAGGCTTACTGGCAGGTAGTCTCCGTTGCCAACAAGAAGAGAATGGCCGAGAACTATGCCGACCTTCTCGAGAAGATGGAGCACGATGTGACCATTTCTGTCAATGAGGGTGTAGCGACCGAGTCTGACGCATTGTCAATAAAGGTCAAGGCCAATGAAGCAAATATGCTCAAGACCAAGGCCACCAACGGACTCGTGCTCGCCAAGATGCTGCTCTGCAAGGAGATAGGCATTGACCTGAATTCTGAAATCTCCCTCGCCGACGAGGAACTGAGCGCCGTTCCTGCACCTCAGCTGACTGCCCAGAAGGATCTGGAGCAGATCTACGAAGACAGGCCTGAGACAAGGAGTCTGGGACTTGCCACACAGATTTATGATGCAAAAGTGAAGATCGCACGCGCGGACATGATGCCTAAAGTGGCATTGACAGCGAACTACATAGTAAGCAATCCGAACCTCTACAACGGATTCCAGAACAAGTTCGGCGGAATGTTCAATGTTGGCGCCATGATCAACATCCCTATTTTCCACGGAACTGAGGCGCTGCAGAAAACACGCAAGGCAAAGGCTGAGGCGACATTGTTCAGAAGCCAGCTGGAGGAAGCCAAAGAGCTTATCAACCTGCAGGTTACACAGCTCCGCAAGCAGCAGAACGAGGCGCTGGACAAACTCGACATGGCTGAGAGCAACCTCAAGAGTGCGGAAGAGAATCTCCGTACCGCGTCCATCGGTTTCGAGGCCGGAGTCGTGACTGCCAATGTGGCTCTTGCCGCACACACGGCATGGCTCAAGGCGCAGTCAGAGTACATTGACGCGGGCATTGAACTTCAGATGAACTATGTGAACCTCCAGAAGGCAGAGGGCAATTATAAATCAGATATCGATTCAGAAAAATAAAAACAGAAAAATACTATGGGACAGACTAAGAAATCTTACAACCTTGTAATAGGTGTTGTAGCGCTGCTTGTCATCATTATGGTTATAGCAGTGGTGGGATATTTCGTATCAAAGCCTAAACCGCTGGTTATCCAGGGCGAGGCTGAGGCTACAGAGTACAGAGTTTCCGGAAAGGTGCCGGGAAGAATCGAGGCGCTTTTCGTGAAAGAGGGCGAGATGGTGCACAAGGGAGATACTGTCGTATTCATCGACTGCCCTGAGGTCCATGCCAAACTCGAGCAGGTTACTGCATTGAAGAACGCAGCCAAGGCTCAGCAGAACAAGGCCATCAACGGAGCAAGGAAAGAGCAGATCACAGGCGCTTACGAACTCTGGCAGAAAGCTATCGTGGCTGAGAAGGTCATGAAGAAATCCTACGACAGAATCAAGAACCTCTATGACCAGAAAGTCGTTTCTGCACAGAAATATGACGAAGTGGAGGCTCAGTACAACGCTGCCGTAGCCACCACAAAGGCTGCCAAGAGCCAGTATGACATGGCTGTCAATGGCGCACGCGCAGAGGACAAGGCTACCGCTGCCGCTCTCGTGGACCAGGCCAACGGTGCTCTCATGGAAGTCAATGCAGCTCTCGCTGAGCTTTACCTCACATCTCCTGCATCCGGTATCATTTCCGCTACCTTCCCTAAAGTCGGCGAACTTGTAGGACAGGGCTCCCCTATCATGACCATCACAGACCTCGACGACATGTGGTTCACTTTCAATGTAAGAGAGGACTATCTCCACGGTCTGAAACAGGGCGACAAGGTAACCGTAAGCGTTCCTGCTCTTGACGACAAGGAGTGCACCGCTACCGTGACCTACATCGCTGTCCGTGAGTCTTATGCCACATGGAAAGCCACCAAGGAGACAGGCATGTATGATGCCAAGACATTTGAGGTGAGAGCAGTTCCTGACGCTCCGCTTGAGGGCTTGCGTCCGGGAATGTCAGCAATCGTGAAAGACAGCAAAATTCTTAAGAAATAATCAGTTATGAGTTTTTGGCATAACATAGCCGCAGTAATCCGCCGTGAACTGAGGATAATGAGGAACAGACCGATTTATCTTCTCGGTTCAGTGGTGACTGTGGCCTTCTGCGCCATCTTCTTCCTGACCTTTCTGAAAGACGGACTGCCGCACGACCTGCCTGTAGGTATCGTGGACTATGACAACTCGACATTGTCCCGTAACTTCGCAAGGCAGCTGGACGCGACACAGCTCGGAAAGGTAATCAGATACGACACTTTCGCACAGGCGAGAGAGGACATGCAGAGCGGCAAGCTTACAGCGGTCTGCGTCATCCCTGAAGGCATGTATGCAGATGTACAGGCAAGCCGCCGACCGACTTTCACATATTACCTGAACGGTCTTTATTTCGTCGGAGGAGCATTGTCCTACAAGAACATCCTCACGATGATCAACCTTGCGGACGGCGCCGTCCAGAGAGAGGTGCTCAGGGCGAAAGGTGTCAATGAAGATGCTATCATGGGCAGAATCCGTCCAGTGGACGTGGATGTGCATCAGATCGGCAACCAATATACAAACTACGGTTACTATCTGACCAACATCTTCCTGCCTGGCGTATTGGAGATGGCTATAATCATCATCTTGATCTACTCATTGGGAGCAGAACTGAAATACGGCACATCCAGACATCTGCTGCAGACGGCCGGCGACTCCATGTTCACCGCGCTTCTCGGCAAGATCATAGTCTATACGACGCTGTTCTCGATACTGGGACTCATCCTGATACTGCTGATGTACGACTGGATGCATTTCCCGATAAACGGCTCTATCTGGAACATGTTCCTCGATATCCTGCTGCTGGTGCTTGCCAGCGAGGGAGTGGCGATATTCATCATCGGTATGCTGCCGATTCCGCGACTTGCACTGAGTATCGGCGCCCTGTACAGCGTGCTTGCATTCTCAATGTCAGGCTTCACGCTGCCGGTAGAGGCTATGCCGCCATATATCCAGGGACTTGCAGAAGCGTTCCCGCTCAGGCATTACTTCCAGTTCTACTCACGTGAGGTCATCTTCGGAACAGGTTTCGCAGGATGGTATAAAGAGGTGATACACATGCTCATTTTCCTCTTCCTGCCGGTATTGGCCATCTGGAGACTCAAGCGAGCTTATGTTTTACAGAATTTCCCTAAAAAATAGTCGATATGAAAAAAGACAGTTACATAAGTACGTGGATTCGCGACTTTTGGGGAATTTTCACCCACGAACTGAAACTCATATTCTCCGATTCCGGAGTTATGATCATATTCTTCCTTGCCGGACTCGCCTATCCGCTGCTGTACAATGTAATGTACCTCAACGGCATACTTAACGAGACTCCTATCGCCGTAGTGGACAATGCCGACTGCTCAGCCAGCCGACGTTTCGCCCGCGAAGTCGATGCCACAAGAGAGTGCGCTGTGAAATATCATTGCATCAATGTCCTTGAGGCACAGGAGCTTATGAAGGAAGGCAAGATTCGCGGCTACCTGTATTTCCCATCTGACTACGGAGACAAGCTCGCAAGACTGGAGACCGCCACATTGTCAGTTTATGCTGACATGAGCAGCTTCCTCTACTACAAGAACATCCTTATGGCAAGCAACATGGTGATGCTCAATGAAGTGGGCAGCATCCAGATGGAACGGTACGCAGCGGCGGGATTCAGCGGCGAACAGGCCGCATCCCTCGTGCAGGCCATTCCATACGAGGAGAACAACCCTTACAACAGGGCATTCTCCTACTCGCTGTTCCTCCTGTCAGCCATATTGCTCGTAATCGTCCAGCAGACGCTGTTCTACGGAATGTCGATGCTGGTGGGTACGGCACGAGAGGAGAACCGCAGTTTCGCTACGCTTCCGGACAGGCTTGAAGGCCACGGAGTAGTGCGCGTGGTTCTCGGACGAGGACTTGCCTATTGGCTGATATACATGGGAATTGCCATATACATCGCTACGATTGTGCCGGCCATATTCGGATTGCCGCAGAGAGGCAACTTCTGGGATATCATACTGTTACTGCTGTTCTTCGTGACGGACTGCGTGATGTTCTCGATGACATGGAGCGCGCTGATCACCAGAAGAGAGTCGGTATTTCTCCTGTTCCTTGTGGTATCGCCTATCTGCCTGTTCCTGACAGGTTTCTCATGGCCTACTACAGCATTCCCTGAGTTCTGGAAATGGTTCTCATACCTCTTCCCGACCACATTCGGATGCCAGAGCTTCATAAACCTCAACACTGCCGGCGGCGACTTGTGGACTTCACATACTCAGATGTTCTGGATGACAGTACAGACCATCGTGTACTTCTGCACAGCCTGCATCGCCATCTTTGTAGAGAACTGGGTTATCCACCACAAGAGCATGCTTGAGGAAAAGAAGATGGAACTGGCCAAACGTGCCGGCGTGGACTTGGAAGAAGACCGCAAAATCATCGCTGGAGAATAATTTTCCATATATATCGAAAAAGGCCGCGCATTGAGCACGACCTTTTTTCGTATTATAGCGCGTACTACAGGCGCTGTCCCCCGATGAATTCACGCATGATGGATGTAGGCGGAATCGCAGATATCTCGTCCGGCGAGAGTGCCACGATATAGTCCAGGAACTTGAGCAGACGCACCGCCTCAGTATATGCAGGTGAAGACGGGGCAATCCGGCGCAGCAGCGGCTCAGCATAGTATTTGAGCATCGGAAGCTCGTAGATCAATGCTGAATTGAACGCCGCATCAGCATTTTCCTGGAACGGGAAGATATTGCAGTTCTCTCCACGGCGCACACTGTACCAGCGGGTTATCGTCTCCTCCGGAGTGATGCCACGTACACGGTTGTCACGCACCATACGGCGCAGCAGACGGTTGTCGGAAGTGGAGATATTGTTGTTTTCATCCACATTGAGAGAAGTCAGTGCTGAGGCATAGACTCTGAAAATCTTGGAATTGTCCACATCCGGAACCATAGCAGGGTCGAGGGCGTGGATACCTTCCATGATAAGTATCTCCTTTTCACCCAGCGAGATACGCTTGCCGGACGGCATTGACCTGCCTGCCTTGAAATCAAACTTAGGAAGCTCGACCTCTTTACCCGCGAACAGGTCATTCAGCTGGCTGTTGAGAAGTTTGAGGTCCATCGCCTCCAACGCCTCGAAGTCATAGTTCCCCTCACTGTCCTTAGGCGTATGCTCCCTGTCCACGAAATAATTGTCCAGTTCTATAACCTTTGGAACCAGACCGAGCACACGGCACTGGAGCGCAATCCTCAGCGATGACGAGGTCTTTCCGCTGGAAGACGGCCCGGCAATGAAAACAGCCTTGACCTGCCCCCTGCGTGCATATATCTGGTCGGCAATGGCCGCATATTTTCTTTCGTGCAGAGCCTCCGACAGATTTATCAGCTCCACGGCATGGCCTTCGAAAATGGCCTTGTTCAATGCCCCGATACCATTGATCCTGATAATGGAGCACCAGTCGGAATACTCCGCGAGAGTTGCCGCAATCTTGGACTGCGTCTTGACAGGAATCACTTTCGAGAAATCGCCCTCGGACGGGAACTGCAGACAGAAGCCTTCAGCGAACGGAAGAAGGTCGAACACTTTCAGATAACCGGTCGAAGGGAGTAACGGTCCATGGAAGGTATCTGCGTGTCCGTCAAGGAAATACACACTGCATATGAACTTGCCGAGAGACTTCTGGAGCTCAGCTTTTTCCGGCTGGTTATTCTCCTCGAACATCTTCTCTGCCGTTACTGCATCTATCTTCTCCTTCCTGAATGGCATGTCGGCCGAGACGATTTCCTGCATTCTGCTCTTGACAGACGCCAACTGCTCCTGCGTCAGTGCCAATGTCCTGCAACGTCCGTCCTCCTGTTTCCTGGTCTCTATCACCTTGCAGTAGAGACCGCTCGGAAGCGAATGATCTATCACCAGGACCTTGTCCGGAAACAGCTCACGCACAGCGTTCTGCAGCACGAAGCACAGGGAACGCAGGTAGGTGCGCCTTCCGTCAGGATGATTGTATCCGATGAACTCCACCTCGTGAGTCATCGCCAGCTTGAAGTCGAGTTCCTTCAGTTTGTGGTCCACCAATGCCGCGAGCACGGGATATACCACTCCTGTTCTGTCATCTTTGACGACAGGGCAGACCTGCCTGGAGAAATCACCGAGTTTCTCGAACAGAGGCAACTCATAACGTCTCCCGTCATTGACAAGGAGAACTTCAAATTTGTCAGCAGTATTGTTCATAATTATGTGTTTAACGCTTGCCTATTATGCCTTCGAGCGCGTCCTTCAGATAAGGTCCAGTGACGGATGCAGGATTTGCCGCAAGCTCCTCGGGGGTTCCCTGAGCCACCACATAACCGCCTCGGCGTCCGCCGTCCGGCCCCATGTCGAACATATAGTCCGCGCATTTCAGCACATCGAGGTTATGCTCTATGACTATCACGGTATTACCGCAGTCCACCAACTTCTGAAGCACGCCCAAAAGCACCTTGATATCCTCAAAATGCAGGCCAGTGGTAGGCTCGTCGAGTATATAAAGGGTGTTTCCTGTGTCCTTCCGGTAGAGTTCAGATGCAAGTTTCATCCTCTGGCTCTCTCCTCCCGACAATGTGACCGCAGACTGACCGAGATGAACGTAGCCGAGTCCCACATCCACGAGGGCCTTAAGTTTCTGGGAAATCTTGGGAATCTCCTTGAAAAACTCATAGGCCTGGGCTATCGGCATCTCCAGCACGTCATTGATACTGCGTCCCTTGTACTTGACCGCAAGCGTATCCTCCTTGTAACGGTGGCCGCGGCACTCATCGCAGACCACATTGACAGAAGGCAGGAAATTCATTTCTATCACCTTGATACCGGCCCCTTTACAAGCCTCGCAACGGCCTCCTGCGACATTGAACGAGAACCTTCCGGCTCCGAATCCGCGCACTTTTGCATCAGGCGTTTCGGCAAACAGGGTACGGATATCATTGAACACACCGGTAAATGTGGCCGGGTTGCTCCTCGGTGTACGACCGATAGGGCTCTGGTCGATTTCTATGAGCTTGTCGATGTTTTCGACTCCGATAATGTCCGAATACGGCAGAGGATGCATCTTGGCATTGTAGAACTTGTTCTTCAGTATCGGCATCAATGTCTCGTTTATGAGCGAGGATTTGCCGCTGCCGCTGACTCCGCTGATACCGATAAAGACGCCCAAAGGGAAGTCTATGTCAATGTCTTTCAAGTTGTTGCCTGACGCGCCACGGATTCCGAGCACCTTTCCGTTACCTTTTCTGCGGACGGACGGCACTTCGATACGCCTTTTTCCTGTAAGATAATCCAGGGTCAATGACGGCCCGATCGTATAGGATGACAAGTTTTTCTTGTCATTTTCTCCGACAGCGTCTCCTGCAGCCTCTTTTCCCGATTCGCCCAACAGAAGGGAAACAGGAGCGTTGACACAGATCTTTCCGCCGTTCTCTCCCGCGCCCGGTCCTACATCGACGAGCCAGTCCGCGCTATACATCGTCTCGGCATCGTGCTCGACTACCATCACGGAGTTACCCTCGTCGCGCAGTTCCTTGAGCGAATGGATCAGCTTCCTGTTGTCGCGCTGGTGAAGTCCGATGCTAGGCTCATCCAGGATGTACAACACATTGACCAGCTTGGAGCCGATCTGTGTCGCGAGTCTGATGCGCTGGCTCTCACCGCCTGACAATGAAGCGGTTGCGCGGTCGAGCGAGAGATAATCCAGTCCCACATCCAGCATAAAACCGGTACGCTCGCCGAGTTCCTTCAATATGTCGCGGGCGATGAGGTTCTCCCTGTCGGACAGTTTGGAGGGCAGTTCCTGAATCCATTTGGCAAGGGACGACATCTCCATCGCAGCGACCTCGGATATGGTTTTTCCGTCGATTTTGAAACAGGTGGTCTGCTGGTTAAGCCTTGTCCCGTGACAGACCGGGCAGACGATCTTGTCCTCGATGTCGTCCACGATTCCGGGAAACGACACCATTTCCGACATATTTCCGTCACCCACACGGAAAAGTTCGTCCGAGCCATAGACAATCAGCGAAATCGCCTCGTCCGGCACATCCTCTATCGGATCGTATAACGAAAAGTTGTATCTCCTTGCTATGGAGCGTATTATATCGAACTTCTTCGTCTCCCGCATCTTTCCGAGCGGGACGATTCCGCCATCCGCGATAGAAACGCTGCGGTCCGGAATAATCGTGTCAATGTTCACATCGACGATCGTTCCGAGTCCTTTGCAATGCGGACAGTAGCCTTCCGGAGAATTGAACGAGAACGAATGCGGCGCCGGCTCCTGAAGCGAAATGCCGGAATCCGGATCCACCAGATGCTTGGAATAATGCTGTATCTCCCCCGTCTCCAGGTCGAGTACTGCAAGCGAGCCTTTTCCACGTCCCAATGCTGTAGCGACTGAATCCTTCACCCTCTTGTCATCGCCTGTGGCAGGCTTCATCTTGTCCACCACAAGCTCGATGAAATGGGCCTTGTACCTGTCCAGAGCCGTTACCGTGGCCAGGTCACGGAGTTCCCCGTCGATGCGCACCTGAGTAAAGCCACGTTTGCGGAGATTGTCGAACAGTTCCTTGTAATGACCTTTTCGGCCACGCACGAGAGGCGCGAGAAGATAACATTTCCGCTGATTGTACTTCTGCATTATGAGCGAAACTATCTGCTCATCAGTGTAGCGGGACATTTCCTTCCCCGTTACAGGAGAATATGCCCGCGACGCCCTCGCATACAGAAGCCTGAGGAAATCGTAAATCTCGGTTATAGTACCGACTGTGGAACGCGGATTATTGCCCGTGGTCTTCTGCTCGATGGCGATAATCGGACTCAGGCCGTTGATTTCCTCAACCTCCGGCTTCTCCAACACCCCCATAAAATGCTTGGCATAGGCGGAAAGCGTATCCATATAACGCCGCTGTCCCTCCGCATAAATGGTATCGAAAGCCAATGACGACTTGCCGCTGCCGCTCAATCCGGTTATGACCACGAACTCCCCTCTCGGAATATCCAGACTGACATTCTTGAGGTTATGGGCCTTTGCGCCCCTAATTTCTATGAAATCTTTTTCTTCCAATTTATTGTGCTCCAAACATTAGAGCCATCCGCCGCCGGAGCTTCTGACTCCCCTTACAACTATCGAGAGTTTCCTGGATATCTTCATGCCTCCCATGGATGAACCAGTACCGACATTGGTGCCGCCCGCTACCGCATTGACAGTCAATATGGCATTGCCGGAGCGCTTCGGGGTCAATGTAAGTTTTCCTTTGTTCACCACAGGCGCCGATTTCAGTCCGAGCGTGCTCATATCCTCTGCCGAAATCTCGATTCCGGTATAGGTCAATGATTCATATCCTTCACCGAACAATGACTCGAGGCTGACCTCCTGCGTCTCTCCCACGACCAATGCCTCACAAGGTATGCCTTCTATCTGCATCAGCAGTCTCCACGCATTGACCTTGCCCGTTCCCATCTTGCCGGCGAACTTGGAGAAATTATAAGAACGGACACTATTTTCATCTTCATAATAATAGCCTTTTCCGGAGAAAGCCGAATCGCTGAACTTGTCCACAGACGTAAGCAGCATCGACTTGAACTCATCCGTCGTGCACTTCACGCCCAGTTTCTTCATATACGAAAGGCCCAGCGCAGCCACGCCGCTCACATGCGGACAGGCCATAGAGGTTCCGTCCATATATGCATATCCGGAACCGTCGAGATATCCATCTTCATCTCTCAAATCCGGCGGCACGGTGGACAGGATGGAGGCTTCATCCATAGGGTCATCAGATGAACTCTTCATCGGCGAACAATAGTCTCCACCGGGAGCTGAGATATTGCAGCCCGGTCCGTAATTCGTATAATGAGCCGGCTTGCCGTTGCAGGCGAACGATGTCACGGAGATATAATCCGTCATTCCGCCGGGATAGCCCGACATGGCCGCCATTTCATTTCCAGCAGCGAAAACCACGATTCCGCCGTTGATAGGGTTGTCCCTGCTTGATCCTATGAAATAATTGTAAGCTTCTACCTCTACCTTGTTCTCGTTTATATAGGCATTGTCCGACCTGACCTCGCCGCCGTCCACTCCAAAAGAGCACTGGAGTACAGATGCTCCGTGGTCCGCAGCATATTTCGCTGCACGTGCGACCGTCGATGCTGTAGGCTCAGCGTCGCCCGAGAATATCTGGCAGGACATAATACGAACACCGTCGCCCTTGCCGGTTCCGCCTGCCACACTTGAAACGCCGGTGCCGTTATTGTTCACCGCCGCGATGATACCGGCCACATGTGTACCGTGTCCGGTATCTCCATTTTCCAGCCAGGATATCGAGCCGTTGCTCTTTATGAAATTGTAGCCGTGCAGGTCATTGTTCGTCGGAGACGGATTGGTCCACATGTTCGCTCTCAGGTCAGGATGCGTATAGTCCACGCCCTCATCCACAACTGCGACAATGATGGACGGGTCGCCGCCCGTAAGCGCCCAGGCATCCCTTACATTCACGTCCTCACCGACCACGGCTCCGGAAGGATAGTCCTTGGTCTGGTTGCTGAGGTTCCACTGTTTGCTGAAAAGCGGGTCGTTCATAGCCGCGCCGCTTGCACCTGCCTTGGTGGCCATAGTTTCGGGGCAAGGTCTGACACGCTTGCTTATCACTCTGTCCATCAATGTATTGTACTGCACCTTAGCCACCTTCTTTTCAGAGGAAAGCCTGGCAGCGACCTTCTGCACATCCGTCTTGCCGTCCAATGTCAGTTCATACCACCTGTCCAGACCGAAGCGTTTTTCCTCAGCTTCCCTTCCGGGAAATGACTCGAACAGCGGAGCTATCGATACGGCTCCTGCATTCTCTGCTATCCTGCTGAGTTCCGCAGTATCTGAAACATCACCATCCACATAGACGAGGATGGAGTTGCCGTCAGCATTGTGACTTGTATTTACAATTTTTCCATTGGCCTCTCCTTTGCCTGAGGGAGAGACTTCATTCGTGAGAAATGATGAACATCCTGTCAGAACCAATGAGAGGATGCCCACCGAAAAAGCGAATTTCTTCATAATTATTTATCCAGTGCGTTTGCCTTCACGTCTGCAGGGATTTCAGCCCTTACATACGTGGTCATTTCATCGGTGCCGTTCTTAGCTGTAAGCACCATCATATTGCCGTCAATATCAACATTGTACGTAGAGCTGCCCCATGCAGAGCCGTCGGTATAGACACCGGTTATGCCATTCTTGACATACTGCCAGGTTCCGGTATAATGAAGATAACGTCCTGCCTGCATCAGCTGCCAGGTCTCGAATGTACCGTCTGACTTGAAGTCGATATAAACAACGATTCCGTAGGTCTGTCCCGCCTTGGTGACAGCACTTATGTCATCCAGTTTCCAGGAGCCTACGACATTTATGTCCTTGTCTTTTTTATTGCATCCCGCAAGCAGGGCAAGAGCAGTCAACATGAGGACTGCGAATTTCCATATTTTCATATTCTATTTTCTTATTGTTCAATATTTTACAACCATCCGCCATTTTCACTTGACACGCCTCTCGCCACAAGTGACACTGTTTTGCTAATTGTCAGACCACCCATGTTCTCACCATTGCCCGGAGTCTGTCCGCCGGCAACCGCGTTTATGGTGATCTTGACGTTCCCTGATTTCTTAGGGCATATCACGAGGCGTCCTGCCTTGATTTCCGGCATAGCCGCCAGATCCAATGCCCTGTAATCTTCGTCAGATATGTCCACGCCCAGATATTTCAGAGAACTATATGAGCCGCCGAATATGCTTTCAAGACTGACAGCCTGCTCCAGACCTACCACAGCAGTCAGACATGGTGTTCCCTCCACGTTCATCAGGAATTTCCAAGCGTCGATGCTTCCGGTTCCCATCTTGCCCCTGTATTTGGAAAGGCTCAGCGGGCCGATTGCATAACCGCTTGCATACAGACAGGTCTGCTTGATGCCGAGACACTGGGCATTCATGTCATTGACAGATGTCAGCAACATTGACTTGAACTCATCCTTCGTGCAGGTCTTGCCGAGCTTCTTCATGTAGGAAAGGCCGAGTGCCGCCACACCGCTTACGTGCGGGCAGGCCATGGATGTTCCCTGCATGTAGCCGTAGCCTTTTCCGTCATAGTCAGTCGAATAGATATATCCTTCAGGCATGGTGGAGAGCACGCAACCGTCGCAGAGATATGTATTTCCGTCTGAAGAAGTGTAGTAGAACTCTCCGCCAGGCGCTGCTATATTGCATCCTGGACCATAGTTGGTATAACCTGTCGGCTTGTAATCTGAAGCGAAAGCTGTCACGGAGATGATGTCAGCGAGCGCTCCCGGATAAGCGGACATTTCCTTGCCGTCGTTGCCTGCAGCGAAGAACGCCACTCCGCCATTGATAGGATTGTCGAAGCCAAGTTCCTTTCTGTCAGCGTTTTCGAAGTATTCGATAGCCGCATAGACAAGTGGCTGTCTGGTCTTGTAGGACTTGTCAGAGAGGACTGCACCTGCCTGGAAGCCCCATGAGCACTGGAGGATGCTTGCGCCGTTGTCAGCAGCATAGCGGATAGCCTTGGCAAGATATTCTTCGGTACAGTTCTGGCCGCCTGAATAGATTTGGCAGGACATGATACGCACGCCGTCACCTTTTCCGCTTCCGCCGGCAATTCCGCTTATGCCCACGTTATTGTTGTTCACGGCCGCCACGACTCCGGCCACATGAGTGCCGTGTCCCTGGTCGCCGACTCCGCCACTTGAGGATCTGAGTTTGTTCCAGCTGATCTGAGGCTCATTCATGCTGAAATTGTAGCCATAGACATCATCCACATAGCCGTTTCCGTCATCGTCGATTCCGTTGCCCGGGATTTCCTTTTCATTCTTCCACATATTGGCCGCGAGGTCAGGGTGATTGTAAGCCACACCCTCGTCCACGACTGCCACGATGATGGAAGGGTCTCCGGTCGTAAGTTTCCATGCATCATAGACATTGATGTCCGAGCCCGGTACGGATGTATCGACCGGCTTGCCTTTCTGTGTGGAATGATAATGCCACTGGGATGCGAGCGCAGGGTCATTGAAAGGAGCCTGTACGTTACTTGTAGCCTTTGTCGCAGGAGCCGGTTTCCATGATGCGGATTTCATTTCGTCCAGTCCTTTCAGCCTGTTGTTGTACTGTATCCTTTCGATTCCGTCCTCCTTGGAGAGCAGTTCCACCGCCTGACGGAGATCCGTTTCAGGAGCGAATGTCAATGTGTACCACCTGTCGAGTCCGAAACGGCAAATCTCGCTTTCCGAGGAAGCCAATTTCTGGAACACCCTGTCATAGCTGACCGCACCGGCCGATTCTGCGATCCTGTCCATTTCCGTCGGCACAGCCACGTTGCTGCTGATATAGACTATCAATGAATTTTCACCTGATGCATCAGGCTGATTCAAGACTTTGGCAGCCGGCGAATCGGCTCTGTTCTCGGAATATTCTTCCGCACAGCCGACTGCAGCCAACGTTGCAGCCAAGAATAAAATTTTTACACCAACCTTCATAATTTGATCTTATTGTCTGTAATTGTACTCGTTTCGTATATGTATGTATCTTTCTTGTCAGGATAGGTACGCATCGTCAAGTGTCCGTCTTTGGTCTCCACGAGATACTCGCTGCTCCATTCCTTGCCGTCCGAATAGATACCGCTCAGTACATTGCCGCTCAGTACCCACATTCCCTCGTACTTCTGGAAACGCCCCGCTCCTTTCTGCTGCCACATGGCAAATGAGCCGTTCTGGCTGAACCTGAGATATATCGTCACTGTTTCATTGCCGACCATCGCACTCCTGGTGGCAAATTCCACACTGGAGAGTTCCCAGTCGCCAATAATGTTCAAAGGCGCATCATCCACCTTGTTACAGGACACGCCCAACAGCAGAAATCCTGCCAAAAGGACCAGAAATCGTTTCATCATAACCATCCTCCATTGGCGCTTTTATGGGATTTCACAATCACGGAGACTTCCCGGTTCATGGACATGCCTCCGATGGCGTCGTCCGTTCCGATGGCGGGTCCGCCACCCACTGCATTGATCCGGATCCGGCAGGAGCCGCATTTGGTCGGATGCATCCAGAGTTTTCCCTGCTCGATATAAGGGTTTTTCTGGAGGCCCAATGCCATCTTGTCTTCGGTGGAGACTTCTACCGACAAGTATTTCAACGACTTGGAGCCGCCGCCGAAATATGGCGAGAGGTCCAATGCCTGGTTTTTCCCGACTACAGCGTCAATGCACGGAGTGCCCTCGATATTCATCATCAGTTTCCATGCATCCACCGCTCCGGTACCCATTTTGCCCTTGTACGTAATCATCGAGACGCTGCTTATGCCCGCTCCAGCCACATATTCCTTGGATGCCGCGGTAAGGCGCGAGTCGATATCCTGGACCGAGGACAGCAGCAGGCTCTTGAATTCCGGCAATGTGAATTTCCGGCCGAGCTTCTTGGCATAGGACAGGCCCAATGCCACCACGCCGCTCACGTGCGGGCAGGCCATTGACGTTCCGTACATAAATGCGTAATCCGCTCCGTCGAACAGTTCGGAAGGCACGGTGGACAGTATCATCGCCTTGTATGATGTGTAGGGCGCCAGGCCTTGCTCTCCGCCCGGGGCCGAGATATTGCATCCCGGGCCGTAGTTCGTATAGTTCGCCGGAAGGAAGTCCGGTGCAAATGCCGAGACGCTTATTATGTCTGTCAATGCGCCAGGATAGGCCGCATAGCCCTGCGAGTCATTGCCTGATGCGAAAATCGCTATGTTCCCGTCGAGGACAGAGTTGTTGGACGCGGCCTCGAAATAGCGTATGGCGTCGTATTCGAGGGCATTGCTTCCCCCGTTTCCGGTTTTGTATGCCGCATCCGACTTAAACCGGCCTGACGGATAGCCGAAGGAACAGGATATTATGGAGGCACCGTTGTCGGCCGCGTACTTGATGGCGTTTGCGACTATCTGGGAGGTTCCGCCGGTGTTGTTGTCGAATATCTGACAGGACATGATGCGCACGCCGTCACCGTTTCCGCTTCCGCCGGCCACGCCGCAGATGCCTTCAGCATTGTTGTTTACTGCCGCCACGATCCCGGCACAATGTGTTCCGTGTCCGGAATCCTGCTCCGACGCCCACGATATCGGTCCGTTTTTCACGAAGTTGAATCCGTGAATATCATCTATATAGCCATTGTCGTCATCGTCATTGCCGTTCGCGCTCTCCTTCGGGTTGGTCCACATGTTGGCCGCAAGGTCATGATGAGTGTATTTCACACCTTCATCGACCACGGCCACGATAATGGACGGGTCACCGGCAGTTATCTCTTTCCAGACATTCTCCACATTGATATCAGCCCCTGCGTAAGCGGCAGTGGCAATGTTCTTGTCGCCGGTATTCTTGTAGTTCCACTGGTCCTTCAGGGCAGGGTCATTGAACTTGCCGGAAGCGGCCATCAGGACCTTCTCCGGCTGAATGAAGTACGGAAACGCCTTACAGTCAGAGGATTTCTTATAGGTGATGCTGTACTGGACTGTCTGCACCGACTCTGACGCGGCCAGGAGCTTCACGCCTTCGTCCATGTCAGTCCCGCTCTGATACGAGACCTCGTACCATCTGTCCAGACCGAACTTCTTTTCCAGATCTTTTCGTGAGGGATTGCTGTGAAAGACTGGTGTCAATGCCACCACGCCACTCTCCATCATATCCGCCACCTCGGCTTCGGACGGAAGAGAGGAGAACTTTACCAACAGATTATGCCCGGTAGAGCCGGGGGATTTTGTGTTTATGATCTTCAATGCATCCTCAGCATTGCCCGCAGATACGCCATCATTGACCTTGGCGCACGAAGCCGCCAGAAAGGCGATGCCCAAGGCCAATGACATCAGTTGAATATGTTTCATACACATATATCGGGTCGATTTTTTCAGCCCATAAAGTTATCTAAAAAATATGGCCCGACAAAATTATCAGAATGAATATCCCAATGTGACTCCCAAACTGTTTTTCAGTACCTGGGACCCCACCAGATAAGCCACATCCAGACGCACGCCGAAGAACTTCACGCCTGCGCCGAGTGAACCGTAACTCGGAATCGCTTTCTTGTCATCTCCATAGTGGTATCCTGCACGCACGAACACCATGTCATCGAAGGAATACTCCGCGCCCAGCCCTGCCATGAAGCCACCTGAGAAGAGGACGTCAGCCTCTGCATTGACAGCAATCGAAGAAGTCCCCAAGCCTATCGTATATCCCGCTCCTGCCTTCACGAGAGACGGCTGGGAGTAGGTGTTTTCGCCATATTTCACCTTGCTGCCGAGGTTATTGGCCGAAATGCCCGCACGGATATTGTTCTTCTGGAAAAACACGCCTGCATCCACGCCGAAAACATTGGACGAAGTCTCCGGGGCAATGTCCGACCTGGTCAATCTCGCAGACAGTCCGAGCGACAGGAAATCCACGATTCTGTAAGAGACGCCCACTGCGGCATTGAACTCTTTAGGAGTGTAGGAGCCTTCACGCGAGGCATTGCCGCTTTCCGTGGTAATATCGTATGACGGCTGGGAGAAGTACTTGAATGACAGGCCTATAGCCAATCTCTTTTCACTGCGCCACATCGCACCTGCACTGATGACCTTGTCGGAAGCATAGGCCGGCTGCCACATTCCGTAGGACACGCCTGCGGAAAATCGGGACGGACTGAATGACATGCCTGCAACATTGTTTTCCACCTGATAGGCAGTAGGAATCGCAGCCACATTGGCAGAGGCAGTTCCAAGCCCGGCCGCATCAGACGGGACAAGCAGCGAAGGCAAGGTCTGGGCCGATGAAGCCACTGCGGCAAAAAACATCATTATAGTCAATACTTTTCTCATAACTGTCAGAGTTTTACGATGTTGGACTTGAGCTCCTTACCGTCTGCATTCACCACTACGGTATATGCTCCGGCTGAAGCGGCGGACATATCCACCTTGACAGGCTCGAATGGCGTCACGCCTGTGAAACTGCCCGTGAAGAACACGGCACCTGACGCAGCTATCACCTTGACAGAAACGGAGTTGCACTTCTTGCCGAGTCTCAGGTTCAGCACATTCTTCACCGGATTAGGGTAGCAGGTCAGTTCCTTGGAACCGTCCGTGACCATCACTTTGAACGAAGCCGACACGGATTCTCCACGCACATCCGTTCCCGTTACCGTAATTTCAGACGTGCCGTAATTCATCGTGGTAATCAGGAATTTCCTGTCGGAATAGGTCATATTGGCCACATCCGGATTGGAGAACTCGAATTTGTAGGTAAGGTCCTCACCATCCTCGTCATAGAAATAGTCCGCCACATCGACTTCCTCGGTACCGGATGCCTTGGAAGTATAGAAACGGTTCTCCATCTCCTTGACCAGCACCGGTTTATGATTTTCCAATACGGTATATTTCACCTTAGCCGCAGCTGCCAGTCCGTAATAATCAGTAACTGTCATCTCTGCCGTATATGTGCCTGTAGGCGTATTCGGGCCTGCGATTTTCACCTTCGGATTTTCTCTTGTCAATGTGTCGAGGACAGCGCCTGCAGAACCAGGATTCAGGTCAATGTTGTAGAAATGTCCGTCCGGTTCCTCGATTTCAAAGGATGCCGTCACCGTTTCGTGAGGCTTGAGAGTAAACTCCACCGGAGACAATGCCTTGATAACCGGAGCATTGTTTCCGCCTGTAGATACTTTCACTCTTTCGGTCAATGCGGATTTGTTTCCGGCCAAGTCCACTGCCTGGGCTGCCACATAATATTCCGTATTGAATTCAGCACCGGTAATCGAGCCGTTCAGCACTTCGCCCACTTTCTGGTTTTCGACATAGAACATACCGAACATGACGTTCTTGGTCGATGTGAAATTGGTCTTGGAATAGTAGATGCATATCGCGCTCGGCTTGCCGTCATCCGTATCTTCAGGGACAGCGACACTGAACTTGATATTGTTCGACTGGGTGCTGACCGAGAGTCCGGCAGGCATTTCAGGAGCCACACCGCCGCTGCCGGCAACTGCCTTATAAGCATTGACAAGACCTTTTCCGAGATAATAACCCGCGTTCTGGGCACTGATGTCGGTCACTGATTCCTCCAGCCTCTTCCTGAGGGCATCCGGCGTATATCCCTGCCCGCCGTAACGTGCAAGTATCAGCGCGGCAATGCCAGACACGTGCGGACAGGCCATGGATGTTCCCTGCATCTTGCCGTATTTGTTTCCCGGCAATGTACTCAGGACCTGATTTCCTTTCTTGACATCTCCGCCCGGAGCCGCCACATCGCACCATGAGCCGTAATTCGTGTAATATGCACGTTTATAGTCAGCGCCTACTGATGTGACGCTCACCATCCCGTCGTAATCGGAACTTGATGTGTTCTTACTGTCATTACCTGCCGCAAATATGACAATGCCGCCCTTCATCGGGGAGTCCGACCTCTGTTTTCCGTTCTTGTCACATCCCGCATTCTTTATGAAATAGTCCACCGCGCTCTTCAGTGAAGAAGGAGCGGTAGTCACCTCCGTATATCCCCAGCTGTTCTGTGATATGACAGCGCCATGGTCGGCACTCCACTTTATGGCTTCAGTTGCCGAGCCCTGCTTTTCCCCGTCGAATATCTGGCAGGACATCAGTTTGGCACCCTTCACTCCCTTTTTGGAATTGCCTCCAGCCACGCCGCAGACACCTTTTCCGTTATTGTTCACAGCGGAAATCGTACCGGCCACATGCGTACCATGGTCCTCCGCGTGGATATTGTAGCTGGAAGACGCGAAATTGTAGCCGTATGCATTGTCACCGGTCTTCTCAGGATTCTTCCACATATTGGCCTTGAGGTCTTCATGATTATAGTCAATGCCGCCGTCAACCACGCCTACAACGATGTCTCCGGTAAACTGGGCATAGTTAGAGTAGTTCCGCCATACAGGGAGAACATTTATGTCACAGCCACTTACAGAGGATGATGCCGTTCCGTTATTGTAGTAATGCCACTGAGCCGAAAGCTGCGGGTCATCGAAAGGATAAGACCCTGAGGCAGCCTTTGTGGAAGCATCCGCATATGACACCACTGTCGGATTCCCGACAATGGAGAGTTTAGGACAATATTCCACTTCATTGACTCCGGATATGATGAGTCCGTCAGCTGCCTTCGTCATTGACTTTTCCGGATTGTACTCCAGGACGTACCAGCGGTGCAGTCCCGCCTCGCGTGTACGCTCCTCATACTCACCGGCATACGGGAAGAGCCTTCTCATTTTCACCACGCCCTGTTCCCTCAACGACGGAAATGAAGACAAGTCCACATACCCGTTCTCCCCGGTCGCCTTTTCCAGACTGAGCGCCAGAGTTTCATCTACATTGATGTTCATTTTCGGAAGCAGTTCTTCTTCCGGGATATCCTTTCCGAAGACATTATCCTTCTCGGTCAATGTCCCGTTTTTCTCAAAAGGGTCATTACCGGAAACGGCACAGGAACTTATCGCCCCGATGCATACAGCCGTTACGGCCAATCCTATTATTTTTTTCATAAGGTACTGAATCATACTTGGTTACTCAGAAAGATAGTCCACAACTGACAGGACGCTCTGAGGATTTTTCCACTTGATTTTATGTGTTTTGAGAAAGGTTTTCCAGCCGTCAGCCTTGTCAGCAGGAAGCGCTTCCCTGACATCCTTCTCGGCTGCCTTAACTTTCAGCTTCTGCGTGAAGATATAATATGTGCTGACCGTCCGGAGCGGAACTCCGTGGTCTTTCTCATTGAGGATGTTCATATAGTTCTGGTTCACCTGGGCATCGGTCTGCACGGATGTAAGTTTCATCGTGGCGGACGAGGTGGATGACGTGCCGTAAGCGCCGGTCGCCTCACGTGAGGCCTCGAAATCTCCAAGTATTTCGACCACGACCATGCCGTTGTCATTCTTGGCCACGACTTTCATCATGCTTCCATAGACTGGGACAAACACGTCATTTCCGATTTTCACGGCATTGACATCCTTCAGGAAGGCTTCCTTGATGATGCCGCCATCGACATAATGGAGTTTGTCCGCCCTCAGATGGATGTTCAGCTTGCGTGCTTCTTCCTTGCCGCCGTCCAGCACGACAGTGCCGTCAGTAAACTGCGGATACAGGTACGGATATGTAGTCGTAGGCTCCTGTGCGGACAGCGCAGCCACCACCCAGAGCAGGCAAGACAATGTCAATATCAACTTTTTCATACTCAATCGCTTTTAGTATTCTTTAAAACTTCTAAATATACGCATTTTTGCTCGAGTTTTGCAAGAATTCCGGCACGATATTCATTGGATTTTTCGATGGGGAATCCGTTGGCGCTCACAGAAATAGGGAGACATCTCCTAAGAAACGTCTCCCCATAAATCAAGTGTTCAGTTATCGTTAATTCCTGGTTGCCCTGAAATTCGCAACTGCAACATCTAAACCATTTTCATCCGTAGCGAATCCTGTAACATCCTTTCCTTCATAAGTCAGGACAATGACATACGCATCAGATGTCAGCACTCCCGGTGAAGGTATGCTGAAGAGCTGATTGCCCTCACCATTGAAGGAAACAAGGTTTTTATCATTAAACGTGTCACCCTCGTAGATTTTCACAGTACCGTTGTCAGGATCGAAATCCACATAGAGTTTTCCTTCAAAGCCGAGGAAATTTGTTATCAGCAGATCGCCTTTCTCAGCGTCGTCCGTCTCTGCAATCACGAGTTTGTAAGAAACAGGCACTCCATACTTGATAGCCACGCCGGTAACGGTATATGTTCCGAGCACGTCGGCAAGTTTATAACCATAAGAGCAGAAATACAGTTTCTCGGCTGTGAATTCAGAGTTGGTGTTTCCGAAGATATCGACTATAGAGCCGGCAGCAATCTTGTATGACACATAAGAGCCAAAGCCAGGATCCTCGTCAATCTTCACGCTCAACTTATTGGCAGCCGCGATCTTGAGCTGCTGACCGGTATAAGCTACTACCCTGCCGTTCGCGTCTTCTGTCTCAATAGAGAGTTTGGCAGCCTTGAGTACACCTGCGAGAGGATACTTGTTGTATGAATATGTAACCATATCAAGCTCTTCCCAGTCGCTGAAGAGCTTAACCTCTGGCTCTTCTTCCTCTCCACCTTCTATTCCGCTTCCCTCCTTAGGCTCATCCTCAGTCATACCAAGCGCAAAAGGCTGAGTCTTATAAGATGCCACAAGGCCTTCAGATTCAAGTTTGGAGCTGACTGTCACATCAGTAAACGCTTCTGCTCTGCCACCTACGAGATTGGCCACGAGGCCCTCAGTGTAAGAGATGGCTACAATTGCTCCCGGAATAGCTTCAGCAGCGTCAAGGCTGACGTAAAGGTTTTTGCCGGAAATGACGAGGCTGTCGGCAGGAACCACTGCTTTCTTGTATTCCACGAGATTGCCGTCTGCTCCGGCTTTGGAATTTCTGGCATAATAATGTGCCGTAACTGTGCCTTTTCCGGTAAACGCGATAGGGTCATCGAACTCCAGCACATAATCGAGATTGGTAGCTGTGGACTGGAAATCATACTTCTTCAGAACAGGTACTGTACCATCAGTGGTGACAGCTGTCGATGTAGCCAATTTACTTACTACGCCCTGAGAGTTGGAAGCCACTGCATATAGGGTATATGCAGTATTTGACTTCAATCCTCCTACCTGAAAACTTACAGACTTGGTCTCGGATGCCTTGAGGACAGCCGCTACAGGCTCCTTCTTTTCATTTGCAACAGCATCGCTTTCATAGCCTCCTTTAAGGACGGTCTCGGCTTTAAGTGCTTTTGCCGGTCCTGCAATGAGAACATAAGAGTAATAGACATTACCCTCTTTCGGGGTGACTGACACGCTTACAGTATTGTCATCCACTACTGTCGCAGCCACTACAGGCGCGTCGGTTGCGGCGAAATCTATTATTTCATCCTCCGCAAAGTCCGTGCAGGCAGCAACAGTTGCTGCAAGCGCCAACAATGAATATAATATCTTTTTCATATCTTAGTCGGTTTTATTTTTTAACGGCCTTAATACCAGGACTGACGATATTCAAGTTTCCTGCTCCTTCAATCACTACCCAGAGACCCCATTCATTACCGAAATCAAGAGAGACCTTGTCTCCGTCACGAACAATCGCAACATCTACCGAACCGGTTTCATATCCGTTTTCTCCATCGAAGCCAAGAAGAGTAATAGGGTTACCATTCGAATACTTGTATTCAGACTCCTGACCGAAAGGAATGTTCAATGAGGTAAGATCTTCATTGACAATTCCGTAATAGCGCGTATCCGCTCCGGCAAAACTGTCATTCTGGAACAAGTTGTCTATCCACACCTTATGGTCGTCATCAGCATCCTTGAAGAATGTCATCGTCCAGGTACAAGGTCCATCCCAGTAGTTGACGCCCGTAGCGGTATATTCTCCGAGCATGAAGCCGAGAGGGTGATCAATGTCAGACACTGTCACTGTACAAGTGTTTTCAGAACCAGCCTTAATCGACTCTGTTCCGTTGATAACTATAGTGAACTGCAAGTCCCCGGTATATTCCCCATCAGGAATAGCCTTCACTTCGATATATCGGGTGCGGTTTTCCGCATTGAAAGAAAGAGTACCTGACTTGGTGAGAAGTTCGAAGTTCACGCCCTGCTTTGCAGCTTTCTTTTCAGGTTCCTTGACCTCAAATTTGATGGTTTCCTCCAGTCCGGCAACAGAGGCCAAGGTCACAGGAATCTTAAGCACATCTTCAGAACCCTCTGAAAGTGTCAAGGAAGTCTTGTCAAATGCCACGAAGGCATCTTTGTCATTGAATTTGGATGGCTCGTTCTTATCGCAGGAAGCAAGAATGGACGCTGCCGCGAGAACTGCTCCAATATATGTATATAAACTTTTCATAACAATACGCTAAAGAGGATTTTGTACAAGGTTCTTATTCAAATCAAGCTCTCTCTTAGGAAGAGGAAGTGCCCATTTCTTGCCAGGGAACGGAACATCGAGATTATCAGAGCAAAGAGGATAATCACTTGCTGAACGGGATACACCCTGGCCCCAACGTGCGAGGTCGTAGATGTAATGGCCTTCCCAAGCGAGCTCTCTACGGCGCTCTTTGGCAATATCGGTCGGACCTACTGAACCATAAGCAGATGCTCCTCTGAGGGTAGCCACAGCATTGATGTCCTTTACGGCGGTGGTTCCAGGAATAGTCGCTCCACACATAATGGCCTCAGCTCTGTTCAGATACATCTCAGAAAGACGGAGCACGATTACGTTGTTGCAGTCAGGTGTGTTGTCACCCTTTCCAGGATATTTGCCTGTCCATTTGATTCCGGACTCATTCTTTTCATCAGTGCGGTAAAGTGCCAGACGGACATCACCGTCCTCATATGTTTTGATAAGAGGGTCAGCTGCCTGCGCATCACCGTATCCTTCATGGGATGTAAGGTAAGAAAGGTCTTCCCAGCTGCCCCATCCGGCGTTCGTACGCTTTCCGTAAACTTCGAAGATGACCTCACCTGTGCCTTTCTCCGCGCCCCATACGGTCTTGTACTGCTCTGCTGTCCAAAGGGAGAACTTTTCGCTTCCGATAACCTTGGTAGCATAGTCTGCAGCTTTCTGCCATTCACCCATATAGAGGTAAACTCTGGAGAGCAATGCCTGGATTGCATATACACTGACAACAGCAGCTGGATCGGCAACAGTCGCACGTGTATATTCAGGGTCGATTAGGCTCTCTGCCTCAAGCAGGTCGCGGACGATCTTCTCATAGTTTGAGATCACAGTTTCACGTGCAGGAAGTCCTGCAGGATCAGTATGTTCCACGTAAGGGACTCCGAGGCTTTCCTTATCGCTTTTCACGCAATAAGTATATGGCTGGCCATAAGTAAGGACATTGCAGAAATATGAGAGCGCCCTTATGAAGAGACACTCGGCTTTCAGATTGTTCAAATCCTGGAGTGAAACAGTGCTTGACTCTTTGCCTTCGAGGTTGTCAATCACATTGTTAGCCCTAGATACGACCTGGTAGCATACTGACCACATCGGAGAAGTACCGGTCTCTGTATAATTCCAGATATAAGGGGTGACACACCTTCCGGAGTTCTTGAAATCAGACTTTTTGCCGTTTCCGGAACGCATTTCAGCATCCACGATCCACTGCTGTCCGTACCAGCTTGTCGAAGCGAGAGCGGAATAAGCTCCGAACGTCGCGTCATTGAGTCCATCGTATGTGGACAATGTTATCTCCGTACTCTGCGAAAGCTTAGGATCTCTTGTGAGAAAATCCTGGCAACTAACAGCACCGAGAAGCGACGCTATACCGCAAATATATAAAATTGTTCTTTTCATAATCTTCGTTCGTTTATCAGAATGAAACTTCTATACCGCCTACGAAAGACTTGACCATAGAGTGGGATGCTCCCAAAGTATATCCGAGAGGACCGACTTCCGGGTCAAGAGCTCTTACGTGATGGAACGTGTAAGGATTCAGCGCGCTGACATAGAGTCTCACGCCAGACATCTTGATAGGCTTCAGAATACGCTCAGGCAGGCTATACGAGAGGGAAACATCCTTGATTCTCAAATAACTGCCATCCTGGATATCTCTTGTGGATCTTGCATAAGGCTTTTTCGGAGCTCCTGCTACCGGTTTTGGCTGCACGCCTGTATCTCCCGGCTTTTTCCAGTAGTTGAGTGAAAGTGTGGATACATTGGTGTTCATATCGGCACCGTCCGTGTCATTGTTCATAGAGGTTACGACTTTGCTGCCGGCCACGAACTCGAAATATCCTGAAAGGGTGATGCCTTTCCATGAAACGCTCGTGTTGAAACCACCTGTGGCCTTAGGCTCAGGCGTACCTGCATAGATGTAACGGGCCTTTGAATAATCAGACGTGAGATTGCCCTCCTTGTCATACCAGATAGGGTCACCATTTGAAGGATTCACACCGTACCAGTCTCTTACATAATATGTAAAGAGCCTGCGTCCAGGAACTATACGGAGAGGTGTGCCGCCGTTATTGCTGTTTGCTCGTGCATCAGCTACGCTCAAATATTCTGAACCGGCAAGGTCGAGCACGAGAGAGCGGTTGAGAGCGATATTGAAGCCGGCAGTCCAGTACCAGTCATTGTTGCGAAGAATCACGCCCTCCAACTGGAACTCGATACCCTTGTTTCTGATAGCTCCGACATTCATGAAGTTACTGCCGAAACCGGTGGTGTAAGGAACCTGCTTTGAGAGAAGCATATCCTTGGTCTTTCTGAAATAGTAGTCCAAACTACCTGTGAGTCTGTCATCGAAGAAACCGAAATCCACACCGATATTGTATGTAGCGTTCTTTTCCCAAGAAAGGTTAGGGTTTTCAGGGCTGGAAGGAACCATACCGGTAATACCGTTGTACTGAGTAGTACCATAAAGTCCATAGGCCTTGTATGGAGCGATATTGTTGTTACCGTTCACGCCATAGGATGCGCGGATCTTCAATGCGCTGAGCCACTGTCTGCTCCACTTCATCCAGTTCTCTTTGCTTACGTTCCAAGAACCGCCGACTGACCAGAACACACCCCATTTGTTGTTGGAGCCGAACAGTGAACTGCCGTCTGCACGGACTGAAGCCTGCAGGTAATATCTGTTCAGATAGTTGTAATCAAACACTCCGAAGAAAGAGAGAAGTGTTTCATCCACGAGATTGAAATATCCCTGGTCGTCTGCAGCAGGCGATGTGGTAGGATATGGAATCAAAGGATTCACCTTAGGCGACATCAAGCCCAACAGGTCCATTTTGTCACGCATAGCTTCCTGTCCGGCAAGCAATCTTACAGAATGGTCACCGTACTTGTCCTCAAATGTGATGGTGTTGGATGTAGTATATCGGATGTCCTTGCTCCAGAAAGAAAATAGGGTAGCAGAACCCTTATGCGTCTCCGGGGCCGAATACTGGCGGGAATCCACATATACGAACTCCAGTCCGTTGTTTGTCTTGAAGGTGAGCTGTCTGATCGGTTTCCACTCGAGATACATGCTGCCCTGAAGACGGTAGTCCTTGTCATTGTATGTATCATTCGCGGCTACCGCACGCGGATTGGTGTCTGAGTTCTCAGGAATATTCACATTGAAACTTCCGTCTTCGTTGCGGAACGGAGTCCACGGCAAGATGGACCACATCGCCACTGTAGGGTTCGAGTAATAGAGGTCACCCATCTGGCCGGAATTGGAGTTTGCATAGCTCAAGTTGAATTTCGCTCCGGTCTTGAGTGATCTGGTAAGCCTCATGTCAGCATTGACTCTGGCTGTAAGTCTCTCATAGTCCACACCATAGAACACACCCTCGTTCTTGTGGTATGAAACTGAGGAATAATAGGAAGCCTTGTCGGTTCCGCCGGTGGCATTGATTTCATACTCCTGGAGAGTTCCGACTCTGGTCAGTTCCTTGTACCAGTTGGTAGTACCGTTGGCAAGGAGTGACTGAGGATAATAGTACTGAGAAGTAGGATCATCCGGATTGAAACCCGCATTGATGGCGCAATCACGACGATAGGCAATAAGTTCAGAACCGGTGAGAGGTCTTACATTATTGTCATTGATAAGCTGCTGAGCACCGAATTTGGCCCTTGCGGTAAATCTTGCCTTTCCTGCCTTTCCGCTCTTGGTGGTGACGAGGATGACTCCGTTTGCTGCACGGGAACCGTAAACTGATGCCGCAGCAGCGTCCTTGAGGACTGTGATGGACTCGATGTCGTTAGGGTTAAGGAAGGTGGATGATGAACCGCCGCCCACACCGGCATTTGAGAGCTGACGGAAGTCTGTTGACATTACCGGAATACCATCGACAACCCACAGAGGCTCGTTACCTGCATTGATGGAAGAGGTACCGCGCACACGGATTGAAGAGGTGGAACCAGGCTGTCCTGAACCGGATGTGATGGTCACACCGGCCATTTTTCCTGAAAGCATTTTATCAACGGATGTGGCAGGCACTTCTGCGAGCTCCGAATTCTTGACTGATGAAACAGAACCGGTATTAGCCTCTCTGCGGACTGTTCCGTAAGCCACAACGACTACATCGTCGAGGACGTTCTTGTCCGGATCGAGTCTAATGTCCAATGCTGTTCTGCCGTCCACGAGTATCTCTGCTGTCGTATAACCCAAACAAGATACTGTGAGGGATGCGCTCCCCGGCACTGAAATGGAATATGCTCCGTTGGCGTCAGTCATCGTATAGACTTTCGTACTGCCCTTAAGCTGGACAGATGCATAAGGGACTCCTTCGCCGGAGCGCGCATCTGTGACGAATCCTGAAACGGTCAGATTCTGCGCATTCAATGCAGAAGAAATCCCCAGAAACAGGACTGCCGTGAAAAGAAGACAAATCTTTTTCATAAGCATTTACATTAGTTTAACATATATTGATATTCTTTGGTTCAAGTATCTCTAAGCGTCCTTGACCTGCCCTTTCCGAAAAGGGCGTTAACGCAAATATCAAGATTAAATTCAAAAAAAACAATATGTCAGTAGAACTGATTCGCATAATTGATAGTAATTTATACCGTTTTAACTAAAATTTCATAAACAAAACAAACTATTTTAGGTTAAAATTTGAAGAAACGTAACGTTTTAATGTTTGTTTTCATAAGTGAATAAAAAATAAAAATCGACTGCCTGAGCAGCCGATTTTTCACCTAAAACGTTATTTTATCCCTTTTCTGACAGGAAAAGCCTGATTTCTTACATCACTTCGCTCATTTTCCTGCGAAAAACCCTATTTTTTCTCCGGTTCAGCCGTAAAAAACTTATACTGGAACAGTACCAAATAGAAAGCACCTACGGTGACGCAACTGTCCGCGAAGTTGAATACCGGCTCGAAGAAGCGGAACGGATGTCCTCCTATGAAAGGCATCCATGTCGGCCAGGTCGTGTCAATGAGCGGGAAATAGAACATGTCCACCACTTTGCCGAACATCACCGGCGCGTAATTTCCTCCGAACTGCGCCACCTCGTATGGTGTCGAAGCAGAGAAAATCTGTCCGTAAAGCAGACAGTCCACGATGTTGCCCAGAGCGCCCGCTGTAATCAATGTCAGGCCGACAAGGACTCCGGTAGGCACAGGCGCATACTTGAGGACCTTCCCGTCAGCATCGATTTCAGCCGGCCGTCCACGCCTCACGAGGCGGGTTATCCACCAGCAAAGGAATCCGAAGAGAGCCACGCGGAACGCGGTCAGCACGAATTTGCCTACCATCCCGCCGAACTTCATCCCGAATGCCATTCCCTCATTTTCGATGAAGAGAATCTGGAACCAGTTGCCGAAAACGCTGAAATGCTCGCCCAAAGTCATATTGGACTTGACCAGCAGTTTTATCACCTGGTCCACTACCACGAGAAGAATTCCTAGAATCAGCAGCCACCTGCCTTTGGAAATCCTGAATCTATTTTCCGCCATTATTGAGTTTTTCCTTCGCTTCTACTGTAAGGGTTGCGTGAGGTACCAGACGGAGACGCTCCTTAGGGATGAGCTTTCCGGTCACGCGGCAGATACCGTAAGACTTGTTCTCGATACGCACGAGCGCAGCCTCAAGGTTCTGTATGAACTTGTACTGCCTCTGAGCCAACTGGCTTGCCTCTTCACGTGAAAGCTGCATTGCGCCGTCGTCTTCTACAGTCTTGAATGAAGGGGTGGTGTCCTCGATGTCATTTGTACCGTTGTGCATCACGACATACCTGAGAGTATTGTACTCTTTCTTGGCCTTGTCGAGCATCTCCAATATGATCTTCTTGAACTCCTCAAGTTCTTCATCACTGTAACGGGTCTTTTCTACAGGCTCGAGGTTTGCTTTATTTTCTTCCATAAGCGTAAGTGTTATCTGCGTGTTACCGCAATCATTATTGTATTCTCGTTCCACTCCACTTCTGTTGCCTTACCAGTCGCCTCGCCCTTTCCGGCCAATGTGACTGACAATGACAATGTCTGTGCGGAAACGTATTCTTTATATGTTTTTAAAGAGGATTCTATCTCTGCAGCGTCGTCGCCGTCCGCGTAAATGACTACATCTACCTTGTCGGTAACGTCGAAACCGCTGTCCTTGCGGATGTTCTGGATTCTGTTCACGAGTTCGCGTGCCACGCCTTCGTTCTTCAGTTCAGGGCTTACTTCGATGTCGAGGGCCAATGTGAGAGGGCCTTCTGATGCCACGAGCCATCCAGGCATGTCCTCTGACGAGATCATGTAGTCTCCAGGATTCAGCTCCACGTCACCTCCTTCGAGTTTCAATGTATATGCAACAGACTGAGCCTCAGCGTTCTGTATGGCATTGATTTCCTGCTGCGGTATGTCGGCAAAAGCAGCGGCAATCTCTTTCATTCTCTTGCCGTAAACTTTTCCGAGCGTCTTGAAGTTAGGTTTGATCTTCTTGGTGATGATGCCTGTCGTGTCGGAAATGAATTCCGCATCCTTGACATTGACCTCACCCAAAAGCAGGGCCTTGACCTTCTCGAGCTGCTCGCGGACCTTGTCTGAGATGACAGGGATAACGAGTTTGCTGAGCGGCTGACGTACCTTGATATTGACCTTCCTGCGGAGCGCAAGCACCATTGACGAAGCTCTCTGAGCGAGTTCCATCCTCTCTTCGAGGTCCTTGTCAATGACGGTTTCGTCGCAGTCTGGCATCAGCACGTAGTGCACGGACTCTTCTCCGTCCGGAACCAGGTCGAGGTAGAGCTGGTCCATGTAGAACGGCGCTATCGGAGCTCCGAGCACGGCTACGGTCTTGAGCACTTCGTAAAGTGTCTGGTATGCAGCGAGTTTGTCCTCATTGTCAGCACTTCCCCAGAAGCGTTTTCTGTTCAGACGCACGTACCAGTTGCTCAGATGATCGCACACGAAGTCCTGTATCATTCTTCCTGCGGAAGTCACGTCGTAGTCCTCGTATGCAGCCTTCACGTCTTTTATCAATGTATTGAGGAGGGAGATTATCCACCTGTCGATTTCCGGTCTGCGGCTGTACGGAACTGCCGGAGCCTTAGGATCGAAGTTGTCCACATTGGCATAAAGCGCGAAGAATGAATATGTATTGTAGAGCGTGCCGAAGAATTTTCTCCTGACTTCATCCACGCCATCTTCATCGTAACGGAGGTTGTCCCATGGCTGGGCATTGGTAAGCATATACCATCTGAGTGCGTCCGGGCCGAATTTGTCGAGCTGCTCGAACGGGTTCACGGCATTGCCGAGGCGCTTGCTCATCTTGTCGCCGTTCTTGTCAAGGACGAGACCGTTGGAGATGACGCGCTTGAATGCAGGTGTGCCGCTTACCATGGTATGAATTGCATGCAGGGTGTAGAACCAGCCACGTGTCTGGTCAACGCCTTCCGCAATGAAGTCTGCGGTGCAGCCGAACTTCTTGTCGCCCAGGGCACGGAGGCCTTCCTGTGCATATGGCATTGAACCTGAATCAAACCATACGTCGATAAGGTCGCTTTCGCGTACCATCTTCTTGCCTGAGTCAGATACGAGGAAAACATTGTCCACATAAGGTCTGTGGAGGTCGATCTTGTCGTAGTTCTCCTTGCTCATGTCTTCCGGATCGAAGCCTCTGTCCTTCAACGGGTTAGACGACATTACACCGGCAGCGACAGCCTTCTCGATTTCTGCGTAGAACTCTTTCAGGCTTCCGATGCACTTCTCTTCCTTACCGTCCTCTGTACGCCAGATAGGAAGCGGTGTTCCCCAGAAACGGCTTCTGGAGAGGTTCCAATCCTGGATATTCTCCAGCCACTGTCCGAAACGTCCTGTGCCGGTAGATTCCGGCTTCCAAGTAATCGTCTTGTTCAATGCCACCATCTGCTCCTTCACGGCCGTGGTCTTGATGAACCACGCATCCAGCGGATAGTAGAGCACCGGCTTGTCGGTTCTCCAGCTGTGAGGGTAGCTGTGGACGTGTTTCTGTATCTTGAACGCTCTTCCGTCCATCTTCATCATCATGCACAGGTCGATGTCCAGTGTAGGCGCGTCTTTCGGAAGGGAGTCGTCAAATGCGTTTTTCACGTAACGGCCGGCGTATTCTTTATATTCCGGTGAAACGTGTGTCTTCACATATTCAGGGTCAAGGTCTTCCAGCGGATAGAATCTTCCGTCGTGATCGACCTGAGGCTGAGGGTTGCAGTTTCTGTCCAGCACCATCATCGGGGCAATGCCTGCTGCGGCTGCGACTTTCTTGTCGTCGGCACCGAATGTAGGGGCAATGTGGACAATACCTGTCGTGCCTTCGTCCGTGGAGACGTAGTCGCCGGTGATTACCCTGAACGCGTCGCCTTCAAGCGGCTTGAACCAAGGAATCAGCTGGTGATATCTTACGCCTGCGAGCTCTGAGCCCTTGAATGTTCCTTCGAGGACCTTGAACGGGATCAGCTTGTCGCCCTGCTTGTAGTCGTCGAGAGAGAGTTCCGCCGCCTTAGGATTGAACCAGTCTGAGACCAATGCCTTGGCCACGATGTAGATAGCCTCCGCACCGGTGTACGGGTTGAAGGACTTCACTCTGACATAGTCAATGTCAGGGCCGACGCAAAGTGCTGTGTTTGAAGGCAATGTCCACGGTGTGGTGGTCCATGCCAGGAAATATACAGGAAGTGTCTCCAGTCCGAAGAGCGGCTGTGACTTGGCGTCCTTGATGACTTCGAACTGCACAGTGGCTGTGGTATCAGTCACATCTTTATAACATCCCGGCTGGTTCAGTTCGTGTGAGCTGAGTCCTGTTCCGTCGGACGGAGAATACGGCTGTATGGAGAATCCCTTGTACAGGAGTCCCTTGTCATATATCTTGCGGAGAAGATACCACAATGTCTCGATGTAGCGGTTGTCATAGGTGATGTACGGGTCGTTCATATCTACCCAGTAACCGATGCGCTCGGTCATGTTCACCCACTCACGAGTGTATTTCATCACCTCGTGACGGCAAGTATCATTGTATTCCTCTACCGATATCTTCTTTCCAATGTCATCCTTGTGGATTCCGAGTTTCTTCTCCACACCGATCTCCACAGGCAGTCCGTGGGTATCCCAGCCTGCACGGCGGTTTACCTTGAAGCCGCTCTGGGTCTTGTACCTGCAGATGGCATCCTTGATGGAACGCGCCATAACATGGTGAATACCAGGCATTCCGTTTGCAGATGGAGGTCCTTCGAAGAAAATGAACTCCGGAGCGCCTTCTCTAAGTTCGAGTGATTTCTCAAACGCATTATGTTTCTTCCACCTGTTCAGCACTTCACTGCCGACAGTTACCAGATTCAAGCCCTTGTATTCTTTGAATGTCATAGTTTTTTATATAATTTTGCAGTCTGCAAAGATAGGAATTTTTAATTAAGAAGAAAAAATATATAATATAATAGGTATGAACACATTGGATATCATATTGATTATCTGTCTCTCCGCCGCCCTGATCGAAGGTCTGGTCAGGGGTTTCACGGAGCAGATCATCGCATTGGTGTCCATCATTGCCGGTACCTGGGCAGCGTTCAAGTTCTCGCAGCTTGTCTGCTCCATGCTCCAGCCGTATCTCCAGATTTCCGAGAAGGTCCTGTACGTGATTGTCTTCGTCCTGATGATTGTCGTGGTCATTCTGCTGCTGCGGCTTCTCGGCAAGGTAATCAAGGCCAGCATCAAGTTCGTGATGCTCGGATGGCTGGACAGGCTGCTCGGCGCGTTGTTCGCATTGATAAAAGTTTCATTGATCATAGGAATAGTAATTATACTTTTCAATACGATAAACTCCTCGTTTCATATTGTCTCTGAGTCGGTTATGGAGAATTCCGTCATATACGCGCCGATGAAGAGGTTCGCGTATGGAGTTTTCCCTTATTTTAAAGAACTTCTTTTCAAGAATTAGAAAATATGTCACGTATATTATTTATAGAAACATCTACTGCATTGTGCTCCACCGCCCTTTCTGAGGACGGCAAGATAGTCTCCGTCAGGGAAAACGCTGAGCGCAAGCACGCATCGCTCACGGCGCCGTTCATCAAGGAGATGCTCGATGAAAGAGGCCTGAGAGTGAAGGACTGCGATGCCGTATGTGTAAGCAAGGGGCCCGGGTCATATACCGGTCTCCGTGTGGGTGTATCTACGGCCAAGGGCCTGTGCTTCGGCGCGGGCATTCCTTTGGTCGCCATAGGCTCGCTGGACACTCTCGTCTGGCAGGCTATCGGGGAAGGTCTTCTTCCTGAAGGGTGCAAGTACATTGTCCCGATGATAGATGCGAGAAGGATGGAGGTCTATACTGCCGTTTTCAATGCTGATGGCAACCAGGCGAGCGAAACTGAGCCGAAAATCATTGACTCAGAAAGCTTTGCCGATATTCTGAGCGAGGGTCCGGTCCTGTTCATCGGCGATGGTGCGGACAAATGCAGGGAGACCATCCTGTCTCCGAATGCGCACTTCGTCCAGGCTTGTCCGAAGGCTGAGTCAATGCTGGTTCCGGGATCGAGGCTGCTGTCTGAGGGCAAAACCGAGGATGTGGCTTATTTCGAGCCTTTCTATCTGAAGCAGTTCGTGCCGACTGTGTCCAAGAAAAAGATTCTGTAGTTGATTTTTATGGTTTTTCGGGGATAGGTTTCTTTCGGAAAAAGGCAGTGCAACGGGCATGCACGGCTGATGAAAAGGGACTGGACCGGAAAGACACGCAAAGATCCGCATTCTGTTTGCGGAAGGTGTAGCGAAAAGTGTTCCGCTGCGCTGTAATAGTATATATAATCAGTTGAAAATGAAACGAACAATTTACCAATCTCCGGCACTTTCTGTCGTGGAGATTTTCGCAGAAGCATCATTCTGCCAGTCGAAAGACGTTCATCAGAATTCTTTCGTTTTTTCACCAAGTGAAGCTTTCGGTCTTTTGGAAGAGGAGGACTAGGGATGAGGAAGATATTGACCTTCGCGGCCATTTTGGCTGCCGCCATTTCCTGCAACAAAGCGGAAATCATCGTCCCGAACAAGCCTCTCGGCGATTCGGTAACTCTCACTGTTACAAGCACTAAGGTCGGCATTGACGGAAACTCCTATGTATTCGAACCTGGCGACCTGATTTTCGCTAAGGCCTCGAACGGAAGCACTGCCACGCTGAGCAACACGGCCGATGCGCCGGGCACTTTCTCCGGGACTTTCAGCGAACCGGTCAGCGATGACGCGACCATCGATCTGTCCTATAACTGCGACGGTTTCACGCAGAACGGCAAGCCATGGCTCTTCGCCCACGATGAACAGTTCTCAAGGGACTCCGACGGCAGGATTCTTCTCAATGCTGAGTTCAGCGCGCCTGCTGGCGTCCGTGCCATAGCCATCACCACCGGTTTCGACGCGACTGTCGATTTCCACGCCAAGAGCCCTGTCTCCGGTTTCGACGGCAAGACGTTTTCCGGCAATGCAGCTGTTACCGGCCTGAGCGTGTCCGCCGCCAACGGCTTCACGACTTTTGTCAATGTTCCTGACGGTCTCGAGGGCGGTTTCTACCTGAAAGTCTCCGACAGCGAGGCCAGGTCAATGTTCAAGAGCTACGCTTCCGGCAGCGTCATCAGCCAGAACGCCAGGGTCTCTGTCAATGAATTTGTTCCAGTGGATGTGCAGTTTGACGTGAACATCTCGGGTTTCCCGACTTCATACAGTTACTATGCCGCGAACGAGGGCATCGAGGGCATCTCCGCAAAGGATGTAGCCAAAGCCAACAGCATCTCCAACGACTGGATGGGCCCAGGCTCAGCGTCTTACGTCATGACCTCAACGGGGATTCCGTCCAGACTCCTGACATTCGAGTCCTTCACGCTGAGTGTTGACGGCAAGGAATATGTCAGCTCTGAAGCAGGTTCTTCACGGAAGGAGGCTGGGACGCCAATCGTGGTGAAGGCAACTCCGGGCCACACGTGGGGCCAGAAAGACATCACCGCCACAGTGACGTACAAGGACGTGGAAGGCAACGAATACACTGCCACCAAAACCATCACGCGCCACATCACCGGCCTGCCATACGTTGCTGCGCCGCCTAAGAACAATGGGAACAATCCATGGAAGAGCAATTATGCGTGGGGACTTAATCAAATTACATTCAGTGCAGATAACGTGGCCCTGTCAGCGACTTCCAGAGCACCGGACATAACATCCCCGGATTTCCACATCCCTGAGGAGCTGGATGTGACTGTAAACACCAATCACAGTCTGGCTAATGCTTATATCTTTTTTGGCGAAAGGAAAACTGTCTTTGAGGTCGCAGCGAATAACGAGACCATTATCTCAAACGGCGACGAGTGCACCAAGTTAGCCATGTCCGGCAACGGCAGACTCTCCCCTTCAGGCAACGGAAAGCTCTCCCCTGCCGGCAACACGGTCACCTGCAGAAGCACCTACACCATGATCGGCCCGTCCGTCACGATCTTCTCAGTCGCCATCAACTACCGATAGCGAATACCGACAGCAAATACCGATAGCGAATACCGATAGCGAACGCTCACACGCAGAATGCCTCCGCTCAACATGGGCGCATTTTGGAACAACCTGAATGTCATACATCTTGGCAAACAGCTACCAATCAAGCGATTACGTCAAACACTCAAAGCCAGGTTACCCTAAAAAACATAGGACCTGGCTTTCCGCATTTTACGCAACCATCAGAGCCTCAACAACTTACACGATTTTTCAACTCGCAGGTTGTTCCAGTTTCTTTTTCCCCCCATGTTAATCTGTTCTTGACATGTCCATGAGCAAAAGTACGGGACCGCTAAAAAAGCGTCAATAAGTAACCGCGGAGACGCTTACATAATTTCTGAACCAATGAGCATCCCGATAAGGCTGTTAATGTCCGCATAATAAGTTGATATATAACTAATTACGCATAGTAGCAACCAAATGCAAATATGCTCATCCCCCTAATTTTTTATGGAAGTGAGCATATTGTCACATAGGATTAAACCCACGTAACAATCTATGGTTCAACAGATTATAGGCATTTTTACCTAATTAAGGATATGCTCATTGGTTCCAAAACCAAGAAAGTTCCAAAGCCAAGAAAATTGGTCATAGTAACGGATATTGTCCCGCATCTGTGCATTGGTGAGCAACTACACCATGATCGGCCCGTCCGTCACGATCTTCTCCGTCGCCATCAACTACCGATAGCGAATACCGATAGCGAACGCTCACACGCAGAATGCCTCCGCTCAACATGGGCGCATTTTGGAACAACCTGAATGTCATGCATCTTGGCAAATAGCTATCAATCAAGAGATTACACTAAACACTCAAAGCCAGGTTACCCTAAAAAACATAGGACCTGGCTTTCTGGATTTTACGCAACCATCAGAGGCTCAACTGCTTACATGATTTCTCTACTCGCAAGTTGTTCCAGTTTCTTTTGTTCCCCATGTTAATCTGTTCTTGACATTTCCATAGGCAAAAGTACGGTACCGCTAAAAACGCATCAATACGTAACCGCGGAGACGCTTACCATCGTACTGAAAAAAGTTTACCGGCATTGACCAGCGGGTGCAACCTGTAAGTTGCTGTTTATTAAGCATTTAACCAAAATCAGAGTTGTGGTTTTCGCAACTCTGAAAACGTTTAACGCGTTAATACACAGCCAATTACGCGGTGCACATATTTTCAACGGCAAATCTCGTCAATCTTGTCGATGAGGGTCTTATCCTTCTCCTGTTCTGATGGAGGCAGGGCATCGAACGGGACAATATCAGCGTGGATGAAATTGGCTTTGTCCGTCTTTGGACCCGGAGCATAACCCATTATCAGTTCGGATACCAACCAGCGACGGTGTTCCGCCTCATAGACCGGGCGACGGTCCGGCTTAGACAGATCGTAACAGAGACGGCGGAGCGGCATTGCATTAGCGCAATAGATGCTAGAGAATTTATTTGATTCCGATTGCTTGTACCATGCTTCCTCAACTGTTTTGGACGGTTCTTTAGCGTAGGCTTGGTCATAAATGAAGTTCACCCTCTGGCCTAGCATTGACCTTCTCTGAAACAGCGCGTCATCATGTGCTGAAGCAGGCCCGAACACCACGAGATTTCCATACATATTAGTTTCATGAGCCTTGTCAATGAGGGCCACTGACTCCTCCAGGAAAAGCGCTATCGATGGAATATCATACGCTGCGCGAGGAAGATGCAGGACGCGGGCAGAAACCTCCGTATCATTCATGCCGCAGACTATGATGCGCACATCATTGACAGTATCAGCCAAGACATTGACAATAAAACCTTTAGCTTCGGCAGACTCGGCAGCCGCATCGATGAAGTTCCACTTGATGTCCAATATATCGCCGTTGTCCGCATGATGTATCTCGGTCTTGGAATCTGGCGACATATAAGTCCACTCGGACATTGCGAACAAATGCGGGCGGGAAGCTATCAGCATATCTCTGAACGTTTTCATTCCGGTATCAACGAATGAAATCTCAGTTTTTCTGCCGAATTCCGTATAACTCGGATAGTGGCAAATATGTGCAGCGGTGTATGCTGCTGACTGAGCTGCCTTCCCGGTGCCGACAATGATTATATGACACGTTTTGTCTTCGCCAGATTTGATGACAGGAAGAAAATCCGTTCCTACCATCAATTGCTCTGCATAGTATTCATAGTCATTGATAACATCCACAAGCAGCAAGCGGCTTTCGCCATTCTGACGATAGTATTGAAAAACCTCCTGCGTAACAGTCTCATTGATACTTAGATAGCAATAAACATCGTGTGTCGCTGAGGCGCATATTTCTTTAAGCATTTCGAGTGCCTGAAGGCTTTTTGCGTCATGGCCCGGTTCATTGTCTTCTCCGATTATGTAAATCATATCCGCATTCGAGGCATCAGTCGAGAGCAAGTCTTCGTACGAATCCCTTAAGCCATTGTAATACACCACTTTGCTATTGGCACATACCGGATTTGGACTCATTACGACTATGCTGCGGCTGTCATTTTTCAGCGAATCCACAATACGCTGCAGTTTCTTGCCGCTTCCGAGTACAAGTATGTGATGCTGGAAATTGTATCTGCGTTTTCCTTCACGTACAGAGGTCCCGATATTCTCAAGGACATTGATAAATGTGCTGACTAGCAATGCGGAAAAGAGAAAAATGCTGAGCAGCGCCATAAAGAGGCCGAACCACTCGTGTCCGCTGCTTGCCCCGAGCATAAAGTTGCCGGGATCAAGGAATATGGCCAATGTCTCTCGCCATCCAAAGGCCGCATTTCCACGAACCAAAGCGTAAATCAATGCTCCGCCCAATACGATGGCCGATATCACCATCAGCCATATCAGCTGGGTACCCTTACCGGACGCCACCAACTTGTCAAATTTCCGTTTCAGCATATATTAAATGGGTATTTGATTGAAAACCAATGTCAACAAAGATAGTGGTTTTAGGGATAAGAAAAAATCCCGGCAGGAGTTAAACCTGTCGGGATTCGTTATTGATAGGACAAAAACTTAGTTTTTGTTCTCTTTTCTGTCTCCACGGCCTCTGCCACCACGACGAGGGCCACGGTCTCCACGGGACTGGCGACCCTGTCCCTGAGGCTGAGCGGATGCTGAAGCGAGGCCTGCGTTAGGTGAAAGATCTTTCTTTCCGTAAACCTCACCGTTGCAAATCCATACCTTGATACCGAGAGCACCAACCTTGGTGTGAGCTACTGCGAGAGCATAGTCGATATCAGCACGGAATGTGTGGAGCGGTGTACGACCTTCCTTGAACATTTCGCTTCTTGCCATCTCGGCGCCGCCTACACGGCCACTGATCTGAACCTTGATACCTTCAGCACCTACACGCATTGCGGTAGAAACTGCAAGCTTGATAGCTCTTCTGTATGAAACACGGCCCTCAATCTGACGAGCGATGCTGTCTGCAACGATGCTCGCGTCAACTTCCGGTCTTCTGACTTCGAAAATGTTGATCTGAACCTCTTTGCTTGTGACTTTCTTAAGTTCCTCCTTAAGTTTGTCCACTGCACTGCCGCCCTTGCCGATGATGACACCTGGTCTTGCAGCCTGGATCGTCACTGTGATAAGTTTGAGAGTTCTCTCAATGACAATCTTGGAAATGCTTGCATTGGCAAGACGATTTACGAGGTACTTGCGGATCTTGTAGTCTTCCGCGATTTTCTCAGCGTAATTATCACCACACCAGTTAGAGACCCAACCACGGGTGATACCGATTCTGTTGCTGATAGGATTAGTTTTCTGTCCCATATTATTTATTGTCCTCCACTGTTGATGGTTTCTTTACGTCAAGGATAATAGTAACGTGGTTGGAACGCTTGCGGATTCTGCCGGCTCTACCCTGAGGGCAAGGACGGATTCTCTTGAGTGTACGACCTTCATCGACCATGATAGTCTTGACGATGACGTTACCGTTGTCCAATTCTTTAGCTTTGTCCTGGTTTTTGGCCTCCCAGTTAGCGATTGCACTGCGAAGGAGAGTCTCAAGAACCTTTGAAGGAGCCTTCTTGGAGAACTTGAGCAGATCCAGAGCGTGGTTAACTTCCACACCTCTTACAGTGTCTGCAACGAGACGCATCTTACGAGGGGATGACGGAACGTCATTTGCCTTCGCAATAGCAGTCTGGCGCTTAATCTCTTTCAGTCTTTCGGCCATTTCTCTTTTACGTTTTCCCATAATTTCTGATCAATTAAGCGATTTTACTTATTGTTACCTGAATGGCCTCTGAAAGTCCTAGTTGGAGCGAACTCTCCAAGCTTGTGGCCTACCATATTCTCGGTTACATATACAGGAATGAACTTATTCCCGTTATGAACGGCGATAGTATGACCTACGAAGTCAGGAGAGATCATGCTTGCGCGTGACCAGGTCTTCACGACCTCTTTCTTCTTGCCGCCTTCATTCATAGCAAGAATTCTTTTTTCCAGAGCTTCCTGGATATATGGACCTTTTCTTAATGAACGACTCATAATCTCTTAAGTTTAATTCCTGTTATTTCTTTCTTCTTTCAATGATGAACTTGTTTGAAGTAGCCTTAGGATTACGTGTCTTGTAGCCCTTTGCAGGAAGTCCCTTACGAGATCTCGGATGACCTCCGGAAGCACGACCTTCACCACCACCCATCGGGTGATCAACCGGGTTCATAACGACACCACGGTTGTGTGGGCGTCTGCCGAGCCATCTGCTGCGACCAGCTTTACCATAAGACTCCAAATTGTGTTCTGGATTCGATACGACACCTACTGTAGCACGGCAGGATACGAGAACCATTCTTGTCTCACCTGAAGGCAGACGAAGAATAACGTGGTTTCCTTCACGAGCTGCAATCTGAGCATAAGTACCTGCAGAGCGTGCCATTGCACCACCCTGGCCAGGACGGAGCTCGATGTTGTGTACGAGTGTACCGACTGGAATTTCCCCAAGAGGGAGAGCGTTACCAAGCTCAGGAGCAACGCCTGAACCTGACTCGATGACCTGACCTACCTTAAGTCCGTTAGGAGCAATGATGTATCTCTTCTCATTGTCCTCGTACTGTACGAGCGCGATACGTGCGCTACGGTTCGGGTCATATTCTATAGTGAGGACAGTTGCCTTGCACTCATCTTTAGCACGATGGAAGTCGATGATACGGTACATTCTCTTGTGTCCGCCACCGAGGTAACGCATGGTCATCTGACCTGTATTGTTACGTCCGCCTGTGCTCTTAAGAGGTTCCAGCAATGATTTCTGCGGCTTCTTGGCGGTGATATCGTCAAAAGCGCTGATTACTTTGTTCCTTTGACCAGGAGTAACCGGTTTAAATTTTCTTGTTGCCATTGCCTTATCCCTTAAATATTACTATAGAAATCAATCTTATCTTCTCCGGCAAGAGTAACGTATGCTTTCTTGAAGTGATTCATACGGCCTCTAAGCATGCCGGCCTTTGTATAACGGGATTTTCTTTTCCCGTGGTAATTCAATGTATTGACAGCAGCGACTGAAACATTGTACATCTGCTCTACGGCAGCCTTGATTTCAATCTTGTTTGCATCACGGTCAACAATGAATCCATAACGGTTCAACTTTTCGCCCTGAGCCGTCAACTTTTCTGTTACAATTGGCTTAATGATAATTCCCATCTCTCAATCTTTTTAGCGTGCAACTCTTGAGGCGAGGATATCCTGAACACCATCAACAAGCACCATAGAGTGTGCATTCATGACAGCGTAGGTGTTGATCTCATTGACAGAGATAACTTTTACCTGCTCGAGGTTACGTGATGAAAGGTAAATATTGGCAGAGTAGTCAGGAAGAACGAAAAGCACTTTCCTGTCGCCTGCCTTGATGGCTGAAAGAATGTTCAAGAACTCTTTTGTCTTAGGTGCCTCCATTTCGAATGGTTCTACCATGACAATCTTGTTCTCTTTTGCCTTGTAAGAAAGAGCAGAGAATCTTGCGAGTTGTTTGAGCTTCTTGTTGAGCTTCATATCGTAGCAGCGTGGCTTAGGACCGTGTGCACGACCACCACCTACATAGATATTTGATTTCAATGATCCGTGACGAGCTCCACCGCCACCTTTCTGACGACCCTGTTTCTTGGTGCTGTAAGAAATCTCGCTTCTGTCTTTGGTTCTTGCGGTACCCTGACGCTGGTGAGCGAGATACTGAAGAACATCGAGGTAGATAGCGTGATCATTCGGTGCAACGCCGAAAACTTTCTCGTCGAGGACAACCTTCTTTCCGGACTCAGATCCGTCAATCTTCAAAACTGACAATTCCATAATTAATCCTCCAACATTACATATGAACCTTTAGCTCCAGGTACAGAGCCTTTCACTACGAGAAGGTTGTTCTCAGGGATAACTTTGACAACCTGAAGGTTGAACACCTTCACTCTCTCATTTCCCATGTGGCCTGCCATTCTCATTCCCGGGAATACGCGTGATGGCCAAGAAGATGCACCCATAGAACCAGGATGACGAAGTCTGTTGTGCTGACCGTGGGTAGCACCGCCTACACCGGCGAAGCCGTGGCGTTTAACGACTCCCTGGAATCCTTTACCTTTGGAAGTACCGACAACGTCCACATACTCGACGCCTTCGAAAATGTCAGCGACGGTGAGGACATCACCTAATTTAAGCTCTCCTTTGAAATCTGCTGCAAATTCAGCAAGTTTACGGTGAGGAGTGGTTCCTGCCTTTGCAAAATGCCCTTTGAGAGGGGCGCTGGCGTGTTTCTCTGTGGTTTCGTCATAGGCGAGCTGTACGGCGGCATAACCATCTTTTTCTACCGTACGGAGCTGCGTAACAACACACGGACCAGCCTCAATAACGGTGCATGGAATATTTTTTCCATCAGCACCGAAAACGGAAGTCATTCCGATTTTTTTTCCAATTAATCCAGGCATTGGTTTGATAATTAATTGTTTGTTAATACTTTATCGTATCTCCGCATATTTTGCGGGCTGCAAATGTACGAATATTTTTCTAATTTTCAATAACTTCCAAGAAAATTTTGTCGGGCCTACCTGTACTTGTCGTATCCCGGCATCCTGGTGCTGTTCACCAGTTCCTTGTACTGTTTGTCGTCGCGAGGGCATATCAGCAGGACGTCCTCGGTATCCACCACGATACAGTCCTCCAGTCCCCTTAGAATCAGAAGTTTATCCTTGTCTTTTGTCAATATTATATTTCTCTTGTCGTTCTGGAGAATCACTTTGGACGTGTTTGCGATATTGCCGTCGCTGTCTTTATTGCTGATGCTCGAGTAAAAATTCTCCCAGCTGTCGATGCCCGACCAGCCGAAATGCACAGGATAGAGCCAAGCGCGGTCTGTCTTTTCCATCACTCCATAGTCGATCGACAATTTCACGCAGTCGGTATATGCCCTCTCGATAAAGACTTTCTCCGCAGAGCTGCCGAGAGCGCCTTCCCATCCGTCGAACAATCTGGTGATTTCCGGGATATACTTCTCCATTTCTTCCTTTATGACGCCTGCCTGCCATACGAAAATACCTGAATTCCAGAAGAACTCACCGCTGCGGTAGAACACTTCGGCTATCTGGGCATCAGGCTTTTCCGTGAATGTCTTCACTTTTACCGGTTCCAGGCTGTTGCAGGCATCTTTTCCGCCGACGACCTGTATATAGCCATATTCCGTATCCGGACGGCTCGGCTTGATTCCCAATGTCATCAGCACCGGGTTCTTCTCCGCGTAGTCCAGGGCATTGGTCAATGTCTCCTTGAACAGTTTCTCGTCATTGATCACAAGGTCCGCAGGAGTCACGGCGACGACGGCATGCGGGTTCCTCTTGAGCAGATGATATGTGGAATAGGCAACGCAAGGCGCCGTGCGTCTCGCATAAGGTTCCAGAAGCAGGTTCTCTTCCGGAAGTTCCGGAATCTGTTCCTCTATGATGTCCTTGAACTTTGCAAGGGTTATGACAATGATGTTTTCCGCAGGGACTACGCCCGTGCATCTGTCATAAGCCATTCTTACCAATGATTTGCCAGTTCCGGAGATGTCCATAAAATGTCCGGGCATTCCTTCTCTGCTGATAGGCCAGAAGCGGTTCAGATGCCCGCCGGCCATGATTACGCAATATTGATTATTCTTCATATTATTATGAAAGTCGTGTGTGTTAGTGTCATCAATAATATATCGGCACGAATGCGGACGGGAAATAGTTGATTTCCACGTTGTCACCATCATACGTCACAGCAGCCACATCGAACAGCACTTCGAGGTCATTGCCCAATACCGGCGACTTCTTCGACAGATATCTGCGTGCCGCTGAAGCGATATGCTGCTGTTTCGCTGCCGTTACAGCATCCTGAGGTTCACCCTGCACAGGTGCCACACGGCTCTTGACCTCTACAAAATGTATTCCATCCGGGGCCAATGTCACAATGTCGATTTCCAGGTGCCCGCTTCTCCAGTTCCTGTCCAATATCGTGTGTCCGCGTTCTATCAGGAACTGACAGACATCATCCTCTCCGTGTTTTCCAAGCGCTCCTCTTCCCCTCATATATAATATATGTATATCAATGTCATTTGTCGAAGGTGACTACCGTCACACCTGCTCCGCCGAGCTGCACGCTCTCATCATTGACAGAAACCACTCCCGGAGTCGCTCTGAGGAACTTCTGGATTTCCTCTCTCAGCGCTCCCGTTCCTTTTCCGTGGATAATGCGGACCGAATGGACGCTGAGCATGATGGCATCGTCTATATAATGCATCACGTTTTCCAGCGCCTCGCCCACTCTCTGGCCCCGCACGTCGAGTTCCATCTTGAAGTTCAGTTTCCTTTCCGAGAGCGAACTGTCTATCACTGAAGTGGACTGAACCGGCTTCGGAGCAGCTTTCACCGCTTCTTTATATTCGTTGGAGGTGATCCGCTCCACCTTGTCAAGCGGCATCTTGCTTTTGATGCTGCCGATGATGACTGTAACCGCCTTGTTGGAAACGCTGGACACTTCGCCTACCATCCCATTGGCCTTCACCCTCACTTTCTCGCCGATCTGGACAGGTCCGCTGCGGAAAGCATTGATCTTCCTCTCCTTCTCGGCAGCCTCCTCCATCTTCTTCTGCTCCTCGCTTCCGGCACGGCCCGCCTTGCGCATCTGCTGACGTTTCTGCCGCTCGCTCACCTGACGGATTTTCCCTTCCAGGTAGCTGTCACGGTCCTTCTTGTCCTGTTCCTTCTTCACCGCCAGGGCATTGACAAAATCCTGGAGATTCTCCCTGGCCTTTATCGTCTCGGTCTTTTCCGCCTGCTTCTCGCGGATAGTGCGGATGGTCTTTTCCACCTGGCGGTTTGCGCCTTTCACGATGTCCTCCGCCTCTTTTTTCGCCTCGTCGATAATTTCTTTCCTCATCTTGCGGATATCCTCGAGCTCCTTCTGATACTTGTCGGTAATGCTTTCGAGGGTCTTGTCCGTGTTCCTGATTTTCTGGATTTTCTCGTCGAGGACTCTTCTGTTGCGGGCGATTTTCCGCAGGTTCCGTTCAATGCCGACAAACTCTTCGCCTGCACGGTCTTCCGCGTCCTTGATTATCGCCTCGGGAAGGCCCATTTTCCTCGCCAGCTCGAATGCGAAAGAGTTGCCTGGCAGTCCCATTTCGAGTTTGAAGAGCGGGGCAATGTTCTTGGCGTCGAACTGCATGGCACCGTTCAGCACGCCGGTATCCGCGCCTGAAGCATACAGTTTCAGGTTCGTGTAATGTGTCGTGATGACGCCATATACGCCTCTTTTGTCGAACTCGCTGAGGATGGCTTCCGCTATGGCTCCGCCTGCCGCCGGTTCTGTTCCCGAGCCGAATTCATCGATAAGGACCAATGTCTTCGAGTCGGCACGGCTGAGCATATCTTTCATTGAAGCAAGGAACGAACTATATGTACTGAGGTCATTGTCAATGGATTGTCCGTCTCCGATATCCGCCATGATTCTGTCATAGACCATCATTTCTGAGGTCTCTGAAGTAGGGATGAGCATGCCCCATTGGAACATATACTGAAGGAGGCCGACCGTCTTCAGGCAGACCGACTTGCCGCCTGCATTCGGCCCTGAAATCAGCAGAAGGTGCTTCTGCGGGGTCAATTTCACTGTCAATGGGACAATTTCCTTGCCTTCTTTCTTCAGGGAGCGCTCCAGCAGAGGATGTCTTGCCTTGCGCAAATCCATCTCACTCTCCTGCGATATTATCGGCATACCGGCCACGAAGTCAAGTGCCGTCTGGGCCTTGGCTATAAGGAAGTCGAGTTCTCCCACGCACCTGGCGCCGTCCAACAGGTCGGGGACGAACGGCCTTACCCAGTCGCTGAATTCATATAGGATACGTGCTATCTCACGGGTTTCCGCGAAATGCAGTTCGCTTATTTCATTGGATATTTCCACTATCTCGGCCGGCTCGATGAATGTCGTCTTGCCGGAAGAGGACTCGTCATAGACAAAGCCCTGTATCTTCCGCTTGTTGGCGGAATTGACCGGTATGAGCATCTTGCCGTCTCGCATCACGACTGAGGCGTCGCTGTCCACAAGTCCCTCACTCTGAGCCTTTTTCAGAATCATGCCGATTCTCTTGGATATGGCTCCTTCCTTGTCTTTCAGTTTTCGGCGGATGTCATACAACTCGTCCGAGGCAGTGTCTTTCACGTTGCCGAACTTGTCCAGGATAGTGTCAATGCGGTGCTGCACGTCCGGGAACAGGACGATGCCGCTCACCATCTTCTTCAGATACGGGTAAACGCCGTCCTTGATATTGGAAAAGAATATGGAAATTTTCCGGAGGGTCTCCAGCATTGTCCTGAGTTTGCCGAGGGAGACAAGGTCAATGTTGGCCCCTTCATTGGTCAGCATCTCGAGGAAGCCGACGCAGTCGATGTATCCGTTGGACGGGAAGGACTCCTCGAACATGACGATGAGCCGCATCTCGTCAGTAAGCTGAAGCCTCCTGCGTATTTCCTTCGCGTTCGTGGAGAATTCTTCTTCCGATGTCCTTGTCGTGGCATATTCGGTGCTGCACCTGTCAGATATTATCTTCCTGACCCTATCGAACCCTAATATCGCTTCTATTCTCTCGTCTCTCATACTCTAATTCTAACCCTTTGCAGGACCCTCCTGTTTCTCCTGTCCTGAAGACAATGCGTTTCCAAGTTTGAGCTTCAGCTCATTGATATTGCTTATTTCCGTCAATTTTCCTCCGTGTCCGAATGATATTTCGCCGGTCTCTTCCGACACCACAATCACGTCAGCGTCAGTCTCTTCGGTTATGCCGATGGCGGCCTTGTGCCTCATTCCGTAGCGGGCCGGAATATCTGTGCGCTCTGTTATCGGCAGGGTGCATCTCGCGGCTAAAATATGATAATTGTCAATGATTACCGCGCCGTCGTGAAGCGGCGAGTTCTTGAAGAACAGGTTCATTATCAATCTTCTGTTGATGATGGCGTCGATCTTGTCGCCTGTTTCAATGACGTAGTCCAGACTGTTGTGGTGGGGTATCACTATCAATGCCCCAGTTTTCTGCTCCGACATTGACCTGCACGCCTCGGTGATCTCTTTTACGGACACATTGTCCATCGCCTTGTCTTCATTTCCGAGGAAGCGGTTGATGAATTTCCTGGTCTTCACGCCGATTTTGGAGCCGCTGCCGAAGCGCATGAGAAAATGCCTGATTTCCGGCTGGAAGATCACGATTACGGCCAGGACTCCGACGTCGATGAATGTTCCGAGAAGGGCGCTGACCAATTTCATTTTCAATGCATCGGCTATGACTCTGAGGACATAAATGGATATCACGGCAATGAAGATGTTCATGGCCGCGGAGTCCCGTATCCACCTGAATATAAAATAGATGAGCAGGGCGACCAACAGGACGTCCAACATATCTGTCACGTGGAATTTCAAAAATCCGAATATTTCCAGAAACGAGCTCATAAATTATATCCATCTATTTCGAGAGGTTCCAGACTACTCAAGAGAGGTTTCAGGCTACTCAAGAGTACTCAGTCGTCACTATTTCGCGATTTCTGCTGTCTCTCGATATCTGCTGTCTCTCGATATCTGCTGCCTCTTGATATCTCTACTGCCTCGAGGTCTTCGTCAGGCGCCATTTCTCCATTTTCATCTTTCATCTCTCATCGGACGCCCGCCCGAAAGTTTCCCGAGAGGATTTCCTCCCCGAGTCAGCGTACCACCGAAAGTTTCCCGAGAGGCTTTTCTCTCCGATTCAGCGTCCTCCCGAGAGTTTCCCGACTACGCCACCTGAAATCTCGAGATTCCCATTTGGCACAAAAGTAATAAAAATTCTCGACTTATCTCCTTATCTCCCACCAACCAGGCCGTTCGCCGTTTCTCCTACACTCCCCTATTCCCCAAAGCCAGTCCTTCACCAACCACGCCACCAGACAGAATCCACTCCTCTCGTTCATCTTCATCAATCGCCTTGCACGTTCTATCCTCATCTCACCCCGTCTTACAACAACACTCATCAGTCCAGTTCATCACTTCCTACAATTACCAAGTTCGCTTTCCCGACAGGTCCCTCCGCATTGTTATCCTTCCTATTCCCCAAAGCCAGTCCTTCACCAACCACGCCACCAGACAGAATCCACTCCTCTCGTTCATCTTCATCAATCGCCTTGCACGTTCTATCCTCATCTCACCCCGTCTTACAACAACACTCATCAGTCCAGTTCATCACTTCCTACAATTACCAAGTTCGCTTTCCCGACAGGTCCCTCCGCATTGTTATCCTTCCTATTCCCCAAAGCCAGTCCTTCACCAACCACGCCACCAGACAGAATCCACTCCTCTCGTTCATCTTCATCAATCGCCTTGCACGTTCTATCCTCATCTCACCCCGTCTTACAACAACACTCATCAGTCCAGTTCATCACTTCCTACAATTACCAAGTTCGCTTTCCCGACAGTTCTCCCTGCACTGTTCTCCTTCAGTCTGGCAATTTAGAACTCGCGCGCATGGAATTGCACGGAATTTGAAGCGGTCAGCACCTATGTAACCCTCAAAAAATAACCTGCGTCATCTTAAGGAATCTTTTCGGTCTATATCTTTTTTCTCATCAGTCATGTGCCACCGGCACACTCCTTCTTCGAAAACAGATCTATCCTCGAAAATCTTCTCTTAATCTGAGGCAACTTATTATTATCATGTTACGTAATTCGGAGGAAAACATTATGAAGAAATTAAACATCGCGCTGGTTGCGCACGACGGAAGAAAGGAAGAACTCATATCATGGGTAAAGTTCAATGCGTCAATGCTTTCGAAGCATAATTTGTACGCAACCGGAACCACAGGACGACTCATCGACGAGATTTCCATAGAGACAGATGGCGAGGCGACGTTCCCGTTCAGAGGGAAAGTGACCAGATTATTGTCAGGACCTCTTGGCGGAGACCAGCAGATCGGTGCAATGATTGCCGAGCGCCGCATCGACATGCTTATTTTCTTCTGTGACAACCTCATTGTCCAGGGACACCAGAACGACGTATCCGCATTGAGTCGTCTCGCATCGCTGTACAACATTGCCTTCGCCACTAACCGCACGACGGCTGACCTTCTGTTGACATCGCCGCTGCTTGACGATTCCAATTACGAAATCCAGATTCCGGACTGCATAGCAAACTACGCGAACCGCAAACTGTAAGTCTGAGGCCTTGCAGGAGACTGTCTGAAAAGTCAAATATTCCTCAGTGAGAATCGAGAATCCGCTTCTGGCCTTGTATAGGGACGGAGTATTTCAGTCTCGCGAGGACTTTTCGGACAGTGCTTCATTTTGAATGACTTGTCCGGAAAACACTCACTTTCTACGGACAAACTACACTTCGCGAGTCAACTGTTTTCAGAAATTAGTTACTCCTACATTCAGCACAACATCAACTGGCTGCAAAAAACCGAACAACCTGCGTAGAGTAACCTGCAAATTACTGTGTAGCAGCCGTTTAGCTATTTTCCAGAGTTATGGCAACCCTGAAAACACCTAAGGCGATGATTTTCAGCAATTTACAGATTGCGCCTCGTGGATCAACCTGAGTCATCCACTAAAATCAGGAGAAGACCGATAGTCACAATCGGTTCAACCAAAGCCACAATCCGTCCGTAAATGACAATTCATCCGTAAAGCCCCACCTTTTTACGGACAAGTGCATCATTTTGAACAACTTATCCGTGAAAACCCGCCTTCTGCCGGACAGATTTCAGTAGTCGCTCCTGCTCACCTCCGTAAGCTCCCGACAGCAGGCAACAGTGTAGAACAATATAAATACCGTGTCAATGGCTCAGCAACAAGGTTGCCACCGTGGGGACTTGCTTATCTCAATCCCCCTAACCCCCTTTTCAAGGGGGCACATCAGGGCCTCCGGGCTTTCCATCGCCTCATGGCTTTCCCTGCCCGGCATCTGATGATGCCTTGTTCGGCACTAGAGCGAGGGACCCACGAAGCAGGAGGGCCTGGTCCTCACGGCGGCTTCTTGTTGCCGGACACGATTGCTTCCGTGAGGCATGATTAGAGAGAAAAACCGAACAACCTGCACTTGGGCTGACGAACGAAAGCATTGATTCATAGCGAATTAGCCGAAAGGCCGAAAGTCAGGTTACCCTATTTTTCATATAACCTGGCATTTAGCAACCAATGCAATATATTGATACACAGCAATATGAGCCAAAGCCCGACACGCAGGTTGTTCGAAAATTACCAGCGAAGCGTAGATCTCCTCAGATGCCGGATTTGAGAACAGCGGATCTTAGGTCTCAATCTATTGTGGACAATAAAGCTAGACCATCAGATATTTGCCCATTGGCAACTGATAGATTGTACAGCAGTAACACTTAGCTGCTAACTGCGGAAGGTACACAGCCGACACATGAACGATACAAAGATATCAATTTTTCCCTGTTTGTAGTCACTGGCCATCATCTTGATTTTTATCACGCTGTAGCCATACCTCCTTGACAGGCTTTCTACAGACACTCCCGAGAAGTACTCGCGCAGCATTTTTCCCTGGGCGCGCTGCATCGCCCGATAGCATTTAGCTTCCATAAAAGTTTACTTTTTTTGGTAAACTTTTTTCAGGACGACACAACACGCGCAACCAGTAAGTCACAGATTATCAAGCTTTTAACCAAATTCAGAGTTAAGAAAACCTCAACTCTGAAAACACCTAAACATCTGTTATACAGCGCTTTACAGGTTGCGCTATTTGTATCATCGGCAAACTATTTTCAGGACAATACAAGCGAGGAATTCCGTCCGAAGGATTAACTTTCAACGACGGGGGCCAAAACGCACGATTTGCACACGGGACAATGAAATAAAAGGGATGACGGGGGCGAAAAGGCCGGATTTGCACCCGTGAATCAAACGACGTAGGCAAAAGAGGCGATTTTGCCCCCGTGGCGACAGCAAATACGTGGAGGACGCAAAGGCCGCGCGGAGCGTCAGGGTTTGGGACAGAGTCCCAATAAAATAACAAGGTCGGGGGGATTGACATATGCGCCTCGGAAGAAGAAAAAGAATTTTCTTTTTCCCTCGGCTTTCACTATATTTCCCGCCTGGCGGCGGCTAATATAGGATGCGCCTCGGAAGAAGAAAAAGAATTTTCTTCTTCCCTCGGCTTTCACTATATTTGCAAGAAAAATTGAAGAGATGAATAACGACATATTATTGGAAATCAGGGATCTGCACGCGTCAGTGGGCGATAAAGAGATATTGAAGGGCATTGACCTGACTATAAAAAAAGGAGAAATCCATGCTGTGATGGGGCCTAACGGAGCAGGAAAAAGCACATTGTCCTCAGTCCTCACGGGCAAACCTTTATATACTGTGACAAGCGGAAGCATCGAGTTCTGCGGGCAGGACCTGCTGGCAATGTCACCAGAGGAAAGGTCATGGGCCGGCATCTTCATGTCGTTCCAGTATCCGGTCGAAATACCGGGCGTGACCATCACCAACTTCATGAAAACCGCCATCAACGCCAAGCGCAAGGCAAATGGTGAGGACCCGATCAAAGGCGGTGACTTCCTTAAACTTATGAGAGAGAAGATGGCATTCGTCCAGATGCGTCCGGAGTTTGCCAAGAGAGAGGTCAATGTCGGATTTTCCGGCGGTGAGAAGAAACGTAACGAGATATTCCAGATGGCAATGCTTGACCCTACATTGGCCATACTCGACGAAACAGACAGCGGACTGGACGTGGACGCATTGAGAATAGTGGCAGAAGGAGTGAGGGCGCTTCACACTCCGGAGAAATCAGCCATCGTCATAACCCATTACAAACGACTGCTCGACTACATTGTCCCGGACATTGTCCACATTCTCAAGGACGGCAAAATCGTGAAGACAGCCGGAAGAGAGCTCGTTGACGAAATCGAAGAGAAGGGATACGACATTTTCTAAGGAGGGGTTATGCAGAGCGATATCAAATCCCAGGACGTTTCAATGCGCCTGGCCCCGTCACCGAAGACTGATTCCGGACATTATGTGGATGTGGCCGTGCCTTGTGGAGCCGCCACCATCAGAGTCCCTTCAGCCTCAACATTCGATAAAGTATATGTAATAGGCGCCAAAGAGCAGTTCCAGCTGGACGGCGATACGGACAACATTGACCCGAAACTGGAATTCTGCCCGGACGGGCTGCCTTTCGACAGCATTGTGGCCGAGGCCGAGGCCGATGTCAATGTCACCGTGCTTGCGATGCCGGGCAAAGACATTGACCTGCCCATATCTGTAGATATCGTAGGCGAGGACGCGGACGTGAAGATTTCCGGCCTGTACCTCTGCTCGGGAGCGGACAAGATGCAGATTCGCACGGAAGTCCGTCACCGCGTGCCGTCGTGCGTGTCAATGCAGTTGTTCAATGGAATCGCTTCTGGAAAATCCAAGGCCAGGTTCTACGGAAAGATAGTCGTGGCGCCTGACGCACAAAAGACAGAGGCGTACCAGACGAACCACAACCTGATATTGTCAGATGGCGCTGAAGCGGAAGCAAAACCGCAGCTCGAAATCTATGCGGACGACGTGAAGTGCTCACACGGGGCGACTGTCGGCCAGCTCAATGAAGATGAGCAGTTCTATATGCGTTCGCGCGGAATCCCGGAAGACGAGGCCAAAGTGCTGCAGATGATTTCGTTCATCGCTCCGGTTCTGGCCAATGTCGCTGACGAGGACCTTCGTGCCGCCCTCTCTTCATATATCGAGACTGCCGTCCGCGAGCTGTAAGAGATACCGTGAACCAGTCAGATGAAGATCCCTCAGCGTCTCAGTTGGGGAGGTATCACATCCATCACTGAAAGAACAACCCAAGCCCGCGAAGGCTGGGGAAGTCGCGTAGTGCAGCAAAAGACCTGTTGGGCGCACTCGGCTGATGAGTGAACGGATATACACCCAAACGGCGCGAACAACTTTGCGACGGATTTTCGAGGATAGATCAGCTTCCGACGAAGGAGTGTGCCGGGCGCACTCGTCTGATGAGGGAACGGATATACACCTAAACAGCGCGTCAGGAAACGGGAGGAACGGGCTATTTGTCAGCAATCAGATCCTTTTTTCCGGCCCCGGCAATCAGATCATTGTAATCCTCCATCGACCTCAATATTACATCGTGGGCGACATCGGCACCGTAGATGCTGATGAACTTCATTCGCTGGGTGTTCTCGCCGGGGATGTCCTTGTAGGTCGTGAAGTAGTGTATCAGACGGCGGATAATGTCCTTCGGAAGCTCATCAATATCAGTCAGATGGCCATAGACGGCATCATTTTTCAGGACAGCGATGATCTTGTCGTCAGCCTGGTCGTGGTCGAGAAGACGAAGCCCGCCGATAGGCCTGGCCCTGACGATGATATCTCCGTGCGTAACATCCTTTTCGGTAAGGACACAGATATCGAGCGGATCACCGTCACCCTCTATATCATATCGCGCAAGTGCCTGATTACTAAGCTCTGCCATCTTTGTAGAACAATATGTCTTAGGCAGGAAACCATAAAGAGACGGGACAATGTTGGAGAACTTCTGCGGTCTGTCAAGTGAAAGATAACCGGATTCCTTGTCCACCTCGTACTTTACAGTATCTGTCGGAACTATTTCGATAAATGCCCTGACCTCCTCGGGAACATTGTCCCCCAAGTCTATTCCATGCCAGGGATGAGCCTTATGTGAATTGTGAATGTCCATTGGTCTGAAGTTTATAGTTTTGCGCCCTCTTGACGCCAACAATTTCAAAGTTACTAAATTATGACGGATATTGCGTCATCCGCCCGAAACATAAAACTCTGGGCGGAAGAGTCTTTACATCAAAAGCCGTTAAGCCAGCAGTTTGGTCAATTCGATAAAATCATTGACACTCATGCGCTCCGGGCGAAGCTCGAAAACAGGCGAAGCCGTAAACTCCGAAGTCTTTACGGCGTCCCATCCCTCGCGGGAGGCTTTCGCCAGGATGAGCGGCTTAAGTGAATTCCGCATTGTCTTTCGCCTCTGACCGAACGAAGTCTTGACAATGTTCTTGAACGCGGCCTCATCGCATCCCAATGACGTCCTGCCGTTGCGCTTCAGCCGGATGACAGCGGACTGCACTTTCGGAGGCGGAGCAAAGGCGCCGGATCCCACAGTGAACAGATATTCAATATCATACCACGCCTGAAGAAGCACCGACAGGATGCCGTAGGTCTTGCTTCCCGGCTTCTCGGCGATACGCTCTGCCACCTCCTTCTGTATCATGCAGACAGTCTGAGGAATGCGGTCCTTGTAATCGAGAATGCGGAAAAATATCTGCGACGAGATATTGTACGGGAAATTGCCGATGACATTGAAACTGCCGGAAAACAGATGGTCGATATCCAGCTTCAGGAAATCGCCATAGATGACCTTGCCTGCCGCGTCCGGAAAATGCTTCTGCAGATATTCCACGGATTCGGTATCTATCTCTATCATTTTCAGGTCAATGTCTTCACGCTGAAGCAGATACTGCGACAGCACACCCATTCCCGGGCCGATTTCCAGCACATCCGCACTGCCTCCTTCTGCCGGCTCAAGGGCGGCAACAATGGCTTTGGCAATGCTCTGATCCGTCAGGAAATGCTGTCCCAATGCTTTTTTTGCTCTTACTTCCATATGACTTGTTTTTTCTCGTTACTCAAATCCAAGGGCCGGAACACTACCAGAAAACAGCAGTCCCGGCGCACTTTTCAAGTACAATGACAAAGTTACAAGATGCCGGCGAATAATTTTGATTATAATTTGCTAAATTTGCGTGTTTGGAACAGAAAATAATAATTTAAAGCATATTATGTTCAATACTTATTTCAGAACAAACACTTGCGGTGAGCTCAGACTCGCAGATGCAGGCAAGAAAGTAGTTCTTTCCGGATGGGTCCAGAGATCCAGAAAACTCGGAGGAATGACATTCATTGACCTTCGCGACAGATATGGTATAACTCAGCTTGTGGTAAGCGCCGATGCTCCGGCAGAACTGGTTGAGGTGGCCAACTCTCTCGGACGTGAATTCGTCATCCAGGCAGAAGGCGAAGTAATCGAGCGTCAGAGCAAGAATGCCAAGATGGATACCGGCGAAATCGAGATCAAACTCAGTTCGATCAATATCCTGAACAAGTCAGTAACGCCTCCTTTCACCATCGAAGACGAAAGCGACGGCGGTGATGACATCAGAGCCAAATACAGATACCTCGACCTCAGAAGAAACCCGCTCAAGAACGCGCTTGTGCTCCGTCACAAGATTGCTCACGAAGTACGCAACTTCCTCGACAGCAAGGGCTTCATGGAGATTGAGACCCCTTACCTCATCAAATCCACACCAGAAGGAGCGCGTGACTTCGTGGTACCTTCCAGAATGAATGCCGGTGAGTTCTATGCTCTTCCGCAGTCTCCGCAGACCTTCAAGCAGCTGCTGATGGTGGCCGGTTACGACAGATATTTCCAGATCGTGAGATGTTTCCGTGACGAGGACCTGCGCGCTGACCGCCAGCCTGAATTCACACAGATTGACTGCGAAATGTCATTCGTGGAGCAGGAAGATGTGCTGAACACCTTCGAGGATATGATGCGCAGACTGTTCAAGAACGTTCTGAATGTGGACATTCCGAATCCTCTTCCACGTATGAGCTGGTACGATGCGATGGACAAATACGGTTCTGACAAGCCGGACGTGCGTTTCGACATGACAATCCACGAACTCACTTCATTGGCCAAAGGTCATGGCTTCTCAGTATTCGATTCAGTGGACTACATCGGCGGCATTGCCGTAAAAGGCGCCGCAGAATACACCAGGAAGCAGCTGGACGAACTCACGGAGTGGGTAAAACGCCCGCAGGTCGGAGCCAAGGGCCTAGTTTACATCAAGTTCAATGCTGACGGCTCTGTCAAGTCTTCAATCGACAAGTTCTACACACCTGAGCAGGTCAAGGAAATGGCAATCGCAGCAGGTGCTGAAGCCGGCGACCTCGTTCTGATACTCTGCGGCGCAAAACGCAAGGCCCAGACAATGCTCGGAGTTCTCCGTATGGAAATGGCCAACCGCCTCGGACTCAGGGATCCTAAGGTGTTCGCACCGCTCTGGATTGTGGACTTCCCTCTCCTCGAGTGGGATGACGAGACACAGCGTTTCTATGCTATGCACCATCCGTTCACGGCTCCTAAGCCGGAGCACCTCCAGTTGTTCTACAGCGACAAGAAAGAGGACCTCGAGAAAGTTTGTGCCAATGCCTATGACTTCGTTCTGAACGGAACCGAGCTGGGCGGCGGTTCTATCCGTATCCACGATGCGTCACTGCAGGAGAGAATGTTCGAAGTTCTCGGCATCAGCAAGGAAGAGGCCGCATACAAGTTCGGCTTCATCATCAATGCCTTCAAGTTCGGCGCTCCACCTCACGGAGGTCTTGCATTCGGCTTTGACAGGGTATGCGCATTGTTCGGCGGAAGCGATTCCATCAGGGATTACATTGCCTTCCCTAAGAACAACCAGGGCCGCGACGTGATGATCGATTCTCCGTCCACCATCGACCAGGTCCAGCTCGACGAACTTCACCTGGATATCCGTAAAAGCGAATAACTGATACAAAACATTGAATATGAGTTCACTAAAGATCGAAGGGAACAATCTCCCAAATTTACCTTGGCAAGATCGCCCCGCAGGATGCAAAGATCCGCTTTGGCGTTATTCTGAAAATCCTGTAATACCTCGCGACCTTCTGCCGGACTCCAACAGCATATTCAACTCTGCCGTAGTTCCGTTCGAAGGCGGATTCGCAGGAGTATTCCGCTGCGATGACAAGAACCGCAGGATGACGCTTCACGCGGCATTCTCAAAAGACGGTTTCAACTGGGAAATCAATCCTGAGACCATCAAGTTTGAAGGCGCAGACCCTGAAATCGGCGAGTGGGTGTACGGCTACGACCCGCGCGTCGCCAAAATCGAAGACAAGTATTACGTCACATGGTGCAACGGTTATCACGGACCGACCATCGGCATGGCCTGGACCACTGATTTCAAGACCTTCCACCAGATGGAAAACGCCTTCCTGCCATACAACCGCAACGGCATCCTTTTCCCGAGAAAGATAAACGGCAAATACGCCCTGCTTTCCCGTCCGAGTGACACCGGCCATACAGCATTCGGTGACATTTTCTACTCCGAATCACCTGATATGGAATACTGGGGACACCACCGCCACGTAATGGCTCCTGCACCGTTTGAAGTAAGTGCATGGCAGTGCATGAAGATAGGCGCGGGCCCTGTGCCGATCGAGACATCAGAAGGCTGGCTCCTGTTCTACCACGGAGTCCTGCATTCGTGCAACGGCTATGTCTATGCTTTCGGATCTGCCCTGCTCGACCTCGAACAGCCGTGGAAGGTGCTCGCACGCAGCGGACAATACCTCATCTCTCCTCGTGAAATCTACGAGCTGACAGGAGATGTGCCTGATGTGACATTCCCTTGTGCGTCCCTGCACGATCCGGAAACCGGCCGCGTCGCCATATATTACGGCTGTGCGGACACGGTCACAGGACTTGCATTCGGATATATTCCTGAAATAATAGAGTTTACGAAACGGACCAATATCTTGTAAACCTATGGCTGCAGTATATTTACCAAAGATGCTCCTCGCCCTGACGATAATGTCAGGATGGGGAGTTTTTTCCGTCAATGCGGCTGAACCGCTTCAGACCAATGAAAGAAAACGGCCTGCAGACTACGTGAACCCGTTTGTCGGAACCACGAATTTCGGGACCACGAATCCGGGAGCAGTCTGCCCGAACGGAATGATGAGCGTCTCCCCGTTCAACGTAATGGGCTCGGACGAGAATGTTTGGGACAAGGACAGCCGCTGGTGGTCCACCCCATATTGCTACGAAAACAAGTTCTTCACAGGATACTCACACGTGAATCTGAGCGGAGTAGGCTGCCCGGAACTGGGCTCCCTGCTCACGATGCCGACCTCGGGAAAACTGGAAGTCGATTATCACAAATACGGCTCGGAATATAGCGGAGAGCAAGCCGTACCGGGCTGGTATTCAAACACATTGACCCGATACGGAATCCTGACGGAAGTCACATCGACGATGCGCACGAGCATCGAGAGATACACCTTCAGGGCTGGCCGGGCCAATATCCTGCTTAATCTCGGAGAGGGTCTGACCAATGAATCCGGCGCCACCGTCCGCAAAATCAACGATACGGAAATCGAGGGCTCGAAGTTTTTAGGCACTTTCTGCTACAATTCGCAGGCGGTGTTCCCGATATATTTCGTGATGCGTGTCAGCAAGGCGCCTTCATCCTGCGGTTACTGGAAGAAGCAGCGCCCGATGACAGCAGAGGCGGCATGGGACCCTGACCAGGGAAAATACAAGCTCTACACACGTTACGCGAGGGAAATCTCCGGAGACGACGTGGGCTTCTGGTTCAGCTATGACAATGTCTCAGAAGGCGAGCAGATCTGCGTCCAGATGGGCGTTTCGTTCGTCAGCTGCGAGAATGCCAGGATGAACCTCGATGCCGAGCAGAACGGTTTCGACTTCGACAAGGTAAAGGCCAATGCTTATGAAAAATGGAACAGCGACCTTTCCCGCATAAAGGTGGAAGGCGGAAGAGAAGACCAGACTGAAGTATTCTATACCGCTCTATATCACGCACTTATCCACCCGAACGTTCTGAATGACGTGAACGGGGAATATCCTCTGATGGAATACTGCGGGAACGGAAAGACATTGACAAGTGACTGCGGCACGGACTACTCGAAATCGGGAACCGGTATCGGAAAAGTGGCCGAGGGGCACAACCGGTACACGGTCTTCTCGCTCTGGGATACCTACAGGAATGTCCACCAGCTTCTGACACTCGCCTACCCTGAGCGCCAGCTGGATATGGTCAGGTCAATGATATCTATGTATCGTGAGTGGGGCTGGATGCCGAAATGGGAGCTTTACGGCCGTGAGACTTTCACTATGGAGGGCGACCCGGCAATCCCTGTAATCACGGACACCTACCTTAAAGGACTGAAGGACATTGACATAAATACTGCCTACGAGGCTTTTGTCAAATCGGCTACGACTGAGGGGGCGAAGAACAGGATGAGACCGGACAACGACCCTTACATGAAGGACGGCTACATTCCGCTCGGGTATTTTGCCGCTGATTTCTCGGGAGACAACTCCGTCTCACACGCATTGGAATACTATGTGGCGGACAATGCATTGTCCCTTCTTGCCGCGCATTTAGGCCACGCTGAAGATGCCAAGTTGTTCAGGGTCAGGGCATTGAACTACAAGCATTACTACAGCAGGGAGTCAGGTACGCTGAGACCGCTCAATGCTGACGGGACATTCCTCTCTCCTTTCAACCCGCGTCAGGGTGAGAATTTCGAGGAGGTTCCCGGTTTCCACGAAGGCAGTGCATGGAACTATACGTTCTTCGTGCCTCACGATGTGGAAGGTTATGCGGCTCTGATGGGCGGACGGAAGGTGTTCCTGGAGAAGCTGCAGAGCGTGTTCGACGAGGGGCTGTATGATCCTGCCAATGAGCCGGATATCGCATATGCCTATCTTTTCAGCCGCTTCAGGGGTGAGGAATGGCGCACCCAGAAGATGATACCGCAGCTTTTGAAACGGTATTTCACGACCAAGCCTGACGGCATTCCGGGCAATGATGATACGGGCACGATGTCCGCATGGGCTGTGTTCTCGATGATGGGCTTCTATCCGGATTGTCCAGGAGAGCCGTCCTACACGCTTACCGCTCCGGCTTTCAGGAAGGTGACCATAACGCTGGACCCGAAGTGGTACGACGGGCATAATGAGCTGACTATCACCAAGTCAGGAAGCAATGCCAATGCTTGCGAGACCTCTTCTGGGACAGGTCAATATGACAGGATATCGTCCATGACTCTCGGCGGCAAGACGCTGAAGAATTACAGGGTGGACCACAGGCAGCTTACACGTGGCGGAGAACTTGTGTTCCGCTGTCGGGCTGCCAAGTAGCACAAAACATTGACACACAAAACATTGACAATAATGAAACATATATTTTCTGCGATGGTGCTGGCGGTGATGGTGGCGGCCGGCTGCGCAAAAACGACAGACAACACGGATTACGTGCAGTACGTGAATCCGAAAATCGGCACCGGAGGACATGGGCATGTGTTCGTGGGGGCCAATGTTCCTTTCGGAATGGTTCAGCTCGGGCCTACCAGCATTCCTCAGACATGGGACTGGTGCTCAGGCTATCACGACAGCGATTCCACTGTGATCGGTTTTTCCCATACGCATCTGGAGGGTACTGGAATCGGAGATTTGTTTGACATTACGGTCATGCCTGTCATCGGTGAGGTGGCTTATGCGCGTGGCGAGGAGCCTGCCGAGAACGCTACCCCTGAAGAAATCGAGGCTGCCGTCAAAACCGGTCTCTGGTCCTACGCGGACAGGTCTTCGGAAATCACCGTGCCCGGTTACTACAGCGTGATGCTTACCCGTTTCGGAATCGAAGCCGAGATGACAGCTACTTCACGTGTGGGTATGCACCGTTACACTTTCCCTGCAAGTGATTCAGCAGCAATCATTTTCGACCTGGAGAACGGCGGATGCTGGGACAAGGCCACCGGAACATTGACAGAAAAGGTGGACAGCATCACTATCCGGGGCTACAGATTCTCCACAGGCTGGGCCAAGAACCAGAAGGTGTTCTTCTACGCTCAGTTCAGCAAGCCATTCGAGAAATTCACGTCACAAGGCCCTTACAGCAGAATGGATTTCCAGACCACTGAGGGTGAGCAGATTATGGTAAAAGTGGCCATATCTCCGACAAGCATGGACGGTGCGCAGGCCAATATGGAAGAGGAACTGGCCGGCTGGGATTTCAACGGCACGGTCAAGAGCGCAACTAAAGCGTGGAACGCCGAACTGTCCAAAATCAAAATCGACACGGATGACGAGGACGCACGCACGGTATTCTACACTTCCCTGTACCACACGATGATACAGCCGTCTGTCTTCAATGACGTAAATCGCGACTACAGAGGCGCTGACGACCAGATCCACACCGGAAACGACTTCGTGAACTACACCACTTTCTCGCTTTGGGACACCTACAGGGCTGCTATGCCGCTGATGACGATTATCCATCCTGAGAAGGTCAATGACATTGCCAATACCATGATCAATATCTACCTGCAGCAGGGCAAGCTTCCGGTATGGCATCTCTGGGGCAATGAGACTGACTGTATGGTAGGCAACCCTGGAGTAGTCGCATTGGCAGACATCCTGGTGAAGGGCTTCGACGGCTTCGACAAAGAGCTGGCTTACAAGGCATTGAAAGATTCGGAAATGAGACCTGACAGAGGCCAGGATATCCGTATGCAGTACGGTTTCATTCCTGCCGACAAGGGTTTCGGCGAGTCTGTGGCCTACGATATGGAATATGCTATCGCTGACGGGGCCATGGCACAGGCCGCCAAATTCCTCGACAAGGATGACGACTACACCTATTTCCACAACAGAAGTCATTCATACAGGAACTATTTCGATGCCAAGACACTTTTCATCCGCGGCAAGAACTCCAATGGCAAGTTCATCGAACCGTTCAATCCTTACCAGTCGGAGCATAGGGCGGATGTTTACTGCGAAGGCAATGCATGGCAGTACACGTGGCTTGCTCCGCAGGATTTCAACGGACTGGTATCGCTCTATGGTTCTGAGGAGAAATTGACGGAAAGGCTCGACAGCCTGTTCTCAGCCAAGAGCGAAATTGTCGGAGAGAACACTTCCAGCGACATCTCCGGCCTTATCGGCCAGTATGCCCACGGCAATGAACCGAGTCATCATATCATCTATTTCTACACGATGGCAAGGCAGCCGTGGAAGACCGCGGATATCGCGGACAAGATCTACAAGGACTTCTATTTCAATGATCCTAACGGTCTTGCGGGCAATGAGGATGTAGGGCAGATGTCCGCATGGTACATATTGTCAAGCCTCGGATTCTACCAGAGTGAACCGGCCACACCTCGTTTCTGGTTCGGCAAGCCGGCATTCAGGAGCGCTGCGGTAAAAGTGCCCGGCGGCGTGTTCAATGTCACTGCGGAAAATTTGAGTGAAGACAACAAGTATATCCAGAGCATCACGCTCAACGGAGATGAATACAATCTCCCGTATATCGAATACAAGGACATCTACAGAGGTGGAAACCTGGTATTCAAGATGGGTTCTGAAAAGAAAGTATGGTACTAAAACAATATCAGATTATGGCAAACTATAAAACAGATTCACGTATAGTCCTCACGCTCGACGCAGGCGGTACCAATATGGTATTCAGCGCAATGCGCGGAGGCGAATATATCATTGACCCGATCAATCTTCCTTCCAATGCGAAGAACCTGGACCTCTGTCTGCAGACTCTCGTGCTCGGGTTCAGCACTGTAATCGAGCAGCTTAAGGAGAAGCCGGTGGCGATCAGTTTCGCGTTCCCTGGACCTGCTGATTATCCGCACGGAATCATCGGCGGTTACCTTCCGAACTTCCCGTCTTTCCGTGACGGCGTGGCTCTCGGACCGTTCCTTGAGGACAAGTTCGGCATTCCTGTATATATAAACAATGACGGCGACCTCTATGCTTACGGCGAGGCTCTCGGCGGAGCGCTTCCGGAGGTCAATGCAAGGCTTGCCGAGGCAGGAAGCGACAAGCGTTTCCATAACCTTATCGGCTACACATTCGGTACGGGGCTCGGTATCGGTTTCGTGATGAACGGGGAACTGAACCGTGGAGACAATTCGTGCGTGGAGACGTTCTGCCTGCCGAATTTCAAGATGCCTGGCTATATTCTTGAGGACAGCGCTTCCATCCGTGCCGTGACCAGAGTTTACGGCGAGGCGAGCGGCAATCTCGAGCACGGTCTTACGCCTAAGGAGATCGCGGAAATCTGCCACGGAGAGCGTGAGGGCAACAGGGAAGCTGCCGTCAAGGCGTTCAATGACCTCGGCGAGGCTGCCGGCGACGGTATGGCTATCGCCGCATCACTTTTCGACGGTATCATCTGTATCGGCGGCGGTCTCATGAACAATGCCGACTATATCATGCCTGGCATTCTCAGGTCAATGCGTTCTACGGTCAAGACTATGTCCGGAGACACTATCGGAAAGGTTCAGCCAAAGGTTTACAATCTGGATGACCCTGAGGAGTTTGCAGCGTTCGCAAAGGGCGATGCGCGCCAGATCAAGGTGTACGGAACGGACAAGACCGCGACCTACGATCCTCAGAAGCGTATCGGCGTCATGCGTTCAAAAATTGGTGCCAGCAAGGCCATCTCGCTCGGCGCCTACACGTTCGCTCTGAGCCAGCTCGATAAATAATAAAAAAATATGAACAAAACAATGTATCCATTAAAATTCAAACCAATACTGAAGACTGTGGTATGGGGCGGCGAAAAAATCGCTCCATATAAGGAAGTCGTTACAGATCAACATAATATCGGCGAAAGCTGGGAACTTTCCGGCGTAAAGGGCCATGAATCCGTCATTGCCAACGGCGAGTTCGAGGGCAGGACCATCACCGAACTGGTGAAGCAGTTCAAAGGCCAGCTCGTAGGCGAAAAAGTCTATGCCAATACGGGCAACGAGTTCCCGCTCCTGATCAAATTCATTGACGCGAAAAGCGACCTCTCCATTCAGGTCCATCCTGATGATGAACTGGCCGCAAAACGCCACAATTCCAAGGGCAAGACCGAGATGTGGTATGTCGTAGGGGCGGACGAAGGGGCTCACCTGCTTTCAGGTCTCTCAGAGAAAATCACCCCTGAGGAATATGTGAAAAGGGTGGAGAACAACACCATCACCGATGTCCTCACGAACTTCAATGTCAAGGCCGGAGACGTGTTCTTCCTCCCTGCAGGTCGCATCCACGCCATCGGCACTGGCTGTTTCATCGCTGAAATCCAACAGACCTCGGACATCACCTACCGCATTTATGACTACGGACGCCTCGGACTCGATGGCAAGCCACGTGAACTTCACACGGAACTCGCCAAGGATGCCATCGACTACAATGTCTATCCGGAGTACAAGACAAGTTACGTGGAGAAAAAGGATGACGAGAATGTTCTGGTAGAGTGCAAGTACTTCACTACCAGCCAATACGACCTCGACAAGCCTTTCACCAAAGACCTGTCGGACATTGACTCGTTCCTTGTCGTGATGTGCATCGAAGGACGCGGTTCTCTCACCGATCATGAAGACGAAGACCACACCCTCACCCTTCATCAGGGCGAGACCGTCCTCATCCCTGCCACCTCCAAAGGTGTCACCTTCACCCCGTCATCCGGCATGAAGCTCATCACCAGCTACATCGGGTAACATACAATGCAGCCAAATGTTTCGCCAAATCCGATGCAACGCGCCTGCTGCGGATGCGGCTAGAACTTCAGGGTGATGAGGATCGGGGAGTGGTCGGACGGATGGCAGAAATTGCTCAGGCGACGAGGGTCGCGGGTCAATGTCGCGAAACCGTCGTAGATGAATTCTGCGGAACGTACTCTCTTGAAGAGCGGACCGGTCATGTAAACAAAATCGATCCGCTTGCCGGAGAGCGTACTCTTCTGGAACTCACCGGGATGCAGACGCTCCACGATATCGATGTAAGGAGTATGTCCACGCACATAGTCGTGCACCAGGAAAGCCTTGTCATCCTCGGCCAAGCCATAAATCTGATTGTCCACACGAGAGCGTGCATTGAAATCACCAAGCATCATCCAGTACTGGGAAGCGTCCTCCGGAACCGTGCCGATTGTCTGCTCACAGATATACTGCATCTCCTTCGCACGGAACACGTCTCCTTCCTGATTCTTGATGCTTTCCGCCTGGTTCACAGCCTTATACGCATATTTCTGCGGCCAAGTGTGCAGCGTGACGATGTTCATCGTCTTGCCACCGACTTCCACCTGCGCCCAGCCGGCACCATGCACCACCACGATATCGTCACCATTGCCATTTACCCTCTTGACAATCCGGATCGGATACTTGGAAGTGATCACCTGAGGGAAAGTATCACGCTTTCCGCAGACAAGCACATACTGATGTCCATACCGCCTTGCCAGAAAATCCCAGTTCCACGGAAGATAGAATTCGTCGTACTCCGTCATCTTGTCTGCAGTGCCGGTACGATAACGTGATTCAGCCTCGCACCAGACGCAGATGTCAGGATTCTGCTCCTTCACGAATTCCACGAAATTGTCATAGTTGTTCCCCTGGTCGGACCACATTCCGTTCTGGATGTTCCAGTAGAGAACTTTCAGGTCCCGCCCTGAAGCCGGAAGCGCCAGCATCAGAACGAGAACTGAAAAAATAAAGGTCAATGTTTTTCTTTTCATTTCATATCAGTAACTACATACGGCGTATCGAGCGCATATCTCGCCGCCTGGAGCGCAATCGGTGCATTGGCATCCGTCACAGGCGTAGTATATGAGCCGTCGCTCGTATCGGAAACATTATATCTGTAAGCATTGCCATCCAGCTTCACATTGCCGAAAGACGGAGAAATCAGCTTCTCGAACATCATGCAGGCAGCGGCATAGCGGCTGATACCATAATCCATGTGATAGCCGTCACGAGTCAGGCACATGGAGTTGTTCAGCGAAGAAGTCCTCAGATTCTGCAGACATGTACCAGTAGCGATGACATCCTTGAACGGAACATCCGCCATGAGTTTCTTCGTCATGGAGACGATGACATTGTACATTTCCTCCGTGGTGGTGAAATTCATCTGGCTCCGGTCCGCAGTGGCAATCTTGTTCATATTGTGATACGCCTGGGACATTATGAAGTAAAAATCCGGCGTCTTCTCAGGACAGTCAGCCTTTACCTTGTCCACAAGTCCCTGGACAGCATCCTTCTGGCTCGCAGTCCAATCCCATGCCACCGCACGTCCGGTGTGCTCCTGGATCGTCACGATATCCCACTTGTCGCTCGAAACGATCTCATGCAGGCTATGACCTGTGACATCCGTCCACGTAGTCGCACCGTTCTCGCATCTGTAGCAATGATAATCTACGGAAGTCGTGTAACCGTTCGTGTACTCGAAAATGCGACGGCCGCCGTAATACATGTGATAAAGCTTGATGTCCTTGATGCCGGCAGCGGCAAGCAATCCCGGAAGATGCTCCACGGCATCCTTGGTAAAGCTGTTGCCGATAAAGAGAATCTTCAGTTTCGCATTGGACTCGGCAGGCAGCTCAGGATCTTTCGTACCGATAAGGTAGGTTATGTCTGTCAATGTCGATTTGCTCGCGCCCTGTTTGCCGAGATAATTCTCCTTGGTTTCATCAGTGTACTCGTCATCGACACCCTCGCCGCCATTGTAAGTTCCTACCGTACCTCCGGCAACGCAGCTACTCCAGGAAGCTTCACCATTGTTATACCCCCAGAAAAGACCGCGATACTGACTGTCAGTCTGCACCTTGCCATAGTTCGCGCAACGGCTGAACTCGCAGTTGTTCGCAAGATTGGCAATGCCGCCGGTCCTGGCACTTGAAGTGGAAATTATGTCGCCATAGTTGATACAGCCAGTAAGCGAAGACACGTTGGCCACATTGCAGACAATATTGGCAATACGCCCCTTGTCCGGTCCGGGGCAGGTATTGAACTGATTTCCCCGGTTCACGCAGTTCACCAGTTTAGTCCTGCGGTTGGCAGCCGCGCAAATACCTGCTGTACGGCAAGTTGCAGATGTCATATTACCCGCATTGGTGCAGTCGGAAACCGTAATGAAATGCTGTGTTCCGACCGTTGAAGTACCGAAGCCAAGAATACCGGCAATATGGAATGTCGTAGCTCCACCCTGGCCATTACCATCCCGATTCTCCGCTACGATTTCGCCGAAATTGTCCACACTGTCGATGATGATGTCCTGATTCTCTGTAAAGGCGTAACCTATCAGCGACATGAACTGTGCCTTGTTATTGACGCCTGTCTTGCTGCGGAATGTCATCGGCGCATAGCTGTGCACGTCGCGGACAGTACCGTCGTAAACCAGTCCGGCAATCACGCCATGTGAGGTCTCTATACCCGGAGCCTCCACCAAAAGCGAGCATGTGGATTCGAAAGTGAAGTTCTCCACCACTGCGCCCGGTCCGATGACACCGAACAATCCGAATACGCCGCCTTTCGTAGCTACAGTGCTGTGCATCTTGAAGTTGCGGATCTTGTAACCCTGTCCGTTGAACTTCCCGGTAAACATCGGGCCGGTGACTGTAAGCACATTCTTGCTGTTTACGAACGTCGCGTTCCCGATAGGAGTCCAATCCTTGACGGATGACATGTCGATATCATTGAGCAGGTTGATTCCGCCTGCCTCATCCTGCCACTTCTCCAGGGATTCACCGGCATTGACAGCGGCAGCAAAATCCATGAAGTCCTGCGCGGACGCGATACCCTTGGTCAGGACCTCACCCGCGAAGACATTGCCGGTAGTTACGGCCGGCTGGGTCTTGGCTGTGAAGAAAATATGGTCAGAGAAATTCTCGGCCGTAATGGTAACAACATTGCTTTCATCAGAATAAGGACCGATCTTGCCGCCGACCTTATTGTTCGTGACGGTGCAGGTCTTGTTGTTCGTGTTGGCTACAATTATGGCAATGAACTTCTTCAGCGGATCGGCAGCATTGAAAATGTCGGAACGTACCGTTCCATAGTTTTCGCAGCCATCCACCACGCAAGACTTGTCATTGGTCTGGCCGACGATGCCGGCAGCATAGCCCTGAGTGGTATTTCCGGCTACGGCAAATGTCACATTGCCCTTGTTCACACAGTTGATTGCGGAAGTCTGGATATTCAATGCGGACACGATACCTGCCACACGGGTGTTGGATGCCTTCGTGTCGGTATTGGTAATCTCACCATAGTTCTTACAGCCCTCCACGGTCGCGTTCTTGTTCAATGTCGCCACGACTCCCGCATTACGGGAAGCCTGCACATTCATTGCACCGTAGTTGTCGCAAGACTTGACCATCGTCCGCAGAGCGGTAGATGCTGATTCAGCGAAGCCTACGACACCTCCGATGGAGAATGCAGTGCCGCCGTTCTTGCTGTTGGTCTTGTTCACGGACTTGAACGTACCAAAATTGGTACAGTTCACAACTTGAGCCACAATCTCGCCTGCCGAATAGACGGACCCGGCCACGCCGCCGAACCTCTGGCCGATATTTTCCGCACCGCCCGAGATGTCGAACGAAGCCAGTGAAGAACAATGGTCTATGGTGGAGTTCACCGCGGCACCTGCCACAGCTCCGCCGCAAGTCATCGTAGCAGAAGAAGATGTAAGGGTAGAACCCTCGCCGATGTTCACATCCTTCACGGTCGCGCCGGAAATGACTCCGAACAGACCGCATGTCGTTCCGGCAGGAGCATCAGCAGGCACGACCATCTTCAATCCCTTGATAGTGTGGTTCTTGCCATAGAATGTACCCTTGAATGTAGCACCGCTTACCGCCGTGCCTGAGAAAGTTCCGTTTCCTATAGGAGTCCAGTTGCTTACGGATGACATGTCGATGTCCTTCTCCAGATAAACATCCATGTTTTCCGTACCGTCCTGAGCATTGACGCCCTTGGCGAAGTTCATGAGGTCTTCCGCCGTATTTATGAGAATCTTGGTCTCTTTGGCCTTGTCGAAGAAAACCGGACGCAGCACCGTCACCTTGTCCAGGTCGGTCGCCATCAGGATGAGGTGTCCCGACTCGAAAGTGCTTCCGAATGACACGGACACTTCCTTCGCCGTCTTGTCCAGAGACGCCGTCACGGATTTCGCTTCCGCAATCGCCACAATCGCGCCTTCAGCCTTGCTTCCGGTGACGTCATACCCGATCTTGAGGACCTGCCCGAGATTCGAAATCGTCAGGTTCAATGCTGATGACACGCTGAGGTTCAATGAGTTCTGTACAGGAATCGTGAGCGAGGTCCCGTTTCCGAGAGTAACCGATAGATTACCGTCGGCATCCTTGGCAATGCTCTTGAAGATGGCAGTGTTTCCGTCTTTGGCCTCAACGGGTACGCCATTTTCATTGAGAATGCGTTCCCCGTCCACAGTCCAGAAGCCCTGTGCATCCACAGAAATGACAGGTGTCTTTCCTGCTGCCGGCACAGGCTTGCCGTCCACGGTGATGTCCGTGGTTTCGCCACCTGTAGTGACAGTCCAGTAATACAGCCCGTTCTCATCCTTGCGGACACCTATTACAGGGACATTGATCATCTGGTCCATGGCCGCGATTACCATGGTCTTGCTCTCATTCTTGCTGTCAAGATATGTCAGCACGTAGCTTCCGTCACTGTTCTTTTCGACCGAAGTCACGACATTGCCGGAGGTGAGAAGTCCGAGAGACTCCACCTGACTGTTCGCCTCATCAATCCTTGACTGAAGAGCCTCGATCCTTTCTTTCACGGCATCCAGCCTGCTGTCCAATCCGCTCTCGTCGAACGAACATGAGACAGCGCAGACTGCCATGATGAAGGTAAGCAATATGTATGTTATACGTTTCATTGTATTCAAATTATTGGTTGTCAGCAGCATTGAAATACTTGGAGTTCTGGTATCCGTAAGCATTGTAGATGGTAGCGTCCGGTGCCTGTTCAGGCTTGTCCTTGTATTCAGCCCATTCGCCTACCTTTCCGCCACGTGTGCAGCCGGTAATCTTTATGTTGCAGTAACCTGCTGCCCAGCCAGGGCCGTCACCACCGGTGTGGTCTTCATTCTGCGGGGTTATCTTGCTGAGAATGATACCGGTATTGGCACATCCAGCGATGACGCCGCCCTTGAAATGTCCCACGAATCCGCCTGCACGGCATCCCGTATGCGAGAAGATGTTTCCGTTGTTCGTGCAGGATTCCACTGAGACGTTCGCAGCCTCTGAACCGCCGATGATGCCGCCCATTCTCTTGGCATTGGAATAACCTTCATGGTCGAGATAGTTGTCTTCGAGCAGTCCGTTGTTGACGCACTTGCTGACGGTCACCTTGTTGCCCGCCTTTTCTGTCCCGTAGATTGACGCAAGGATACCGCCGCCACGTCCGTTAGGTCCGGTAATATGGGCATTGTTCGTACAATTGATGAACTGGCTGCCTGTGCCTTTGTTTACATATGCCATGATACCTGCCACCTGCAATCCCGTTCCGCCCGCCTGCGCATTGGCGACTTTGGACTTGACGAGGATATCGCCATTGTTCACCACCGCATCGTCCTTGGTCTTGCCGCCGACGGTGACATTGAAACCGCTGCCGACGATTCCGGCGAGGCTGGTCGGCATCGCCTGAGGACATTCGCCTTCGAGGATGATGCTGACATTGTTCGTCACGTTCGCGATGGTCGTGTTCTCCGCATATCCGACGACGCCTGCGACTGAAGGTGTGATGTCAGGGGTTCCGGTCAATGTGATTGCATCGCCTTTTGCACCGATGATGAGGTTTCTGATTGTGGCTCCGTTTGCAGCTCCAAAGAGACCGTAAACATTGTTCTTGCTCATGTCGCAAGTCCAGCTTATTCCGGTGATACTGTGGCCTTTGCCGTTGAGTTTACCGGTGAACGCATTGCTGAATTCATATGTAGGAGCACCTGAGCCGACTCCTGTCGCGCTTCCGATAGGTGTCCACTCGATGCCTGTCAGGTCAATGTCAGCGAGCAGGCAGACTTCTCCGTCCGCATTCTCCCAGCGGGATGTGGATGCGCCGGCATTGACACTTCTGACGAATTCCATGAACGTACCTACATCGGCGATTCCCTTGTCCTCCGACGGGGTGTCGCCACCGCCGCCTCCGATCACTACAGGAGACTGCTTCACCACGATGGCTGTAGATACGTCGTACAGGCTGTTTTTCAATATGATACGGCCTTCGCGCGGAGTATTGGTCTTGCTCTCGAAATACTCTGCCACGAAATTGAATTCCGATGTGGTCAATGCCTTGGTTCCCACAACTTTAAGCCATGAAGCGCTTTCCGCTGCCACTGACGGTTCCACGTCAATGTTGTGGGAAACCCTGATGGTGAACGGCGTCATGTCGCCTCCGAGGTTGATGACCGGCTCGCCCATCGGGGTGATCAGTTCATTGTTCTTGATATAGCTTTCAAAATCAATGACGGTCTTGCCGTAGGTGAAGAACAGCGGTTTGTAGACAACCTCGTCCCCTGCCGTTACCATGATGACGGTATTGCCTTCTTCGGCGCCGTTCTCCATGGTCACGGAGATTCTTTTCAGGCTTTCGCTGACTTCCACATTCACATTATAGGCTGTAAGATAGTCCACCACGGCATCTTTCGCGAGTGTGCCGGTAAGAGTGTAGTTTACCGTCACGGCAGTACCGTAATCCTCTATGGCGAGGAACGACGGTGTGGAGAACGTGATGCCGAGGGCTTCCCTGTATGTAACCTGGAAGCTGCTTCCGTCGGTCAATGTGAACACCACCAGACCTGTCTCAGCGTCGATTTCCACGGATTTGAACAAGCTGTTCGTAGTGTCGCTCGCCAGCACGCCAGTGCTCTTGCCGTTCACCGTCCAGACACCGTTCTTGTCAATGCCTACTTCCGGGGCTGATGTGGCGACAGGCATCTTGTTGCCGTCTTTTCCGAGAATCCACTCCCATGAAGCGCCATTGTCCTTGGTCAGACGCCAATACAGTGTCCCGCCATCTTCCGCTACTCCGATCATCGGAGCCTTGCTCAGGTCAGAAGCCTTGGCCAGCGTGATGGTCTTCTTCTCGCCGCCGGCTGTCTTGTAAGTGATTACGTAGTTCCCCTTCTCATCGGTTCCCACACGTGAGATGAAATTGCCGGAGGTGAAATCGGAAACGGACTTGAGCTGCGTCTCCAGATCTCCCGCCTTCTGTTCCAATGCAGCGATCTGCTGTTCAAGCTCCGTGATGCTGCCCTCGATTTCAGAAGAATCGTAGGAGCAAGATCCCAGAACGGCAGCCGCCAGGAACATTGACAATATTATATTTATCTTTTTCATATCGTCCTATTTCTTAATACGTACATACATGTAGTTCATACAGCTGCGCTCGCCTTTCTTGTCACTCGGACGGCTCACGAGGCCGGACACGCCGTCTTTCTTGGCCCACATCGCAGAGGAGCCGCCGCCGTCGAAACGGGTTGCGTTCCAGGCTCCGAGACGCAGGGAAATATCGGTGACCTCTTCAGCATTGACGCCTATGGAGAAGCCTTCCTGTCTGCCGTCGATTTCGACGAGCATGATACGGGAGCCGCTCCTGTCCACGCAAGCGAAGGTCATCGGGTCGGACAATGTCCTGAAAGTATGGTTTGCAGGCACCGTATTGAGGGTATTCTGTCCGTCCGTAACGAACTGCCACATGGTGGAGTTCTGTGTAAAGATAGGTTTCACCTCTCCGTTTACTGCCATTTCTGCGCAGAGCTGGATTTCATCTCCTACCTTTACCGCCTTGGAAATTTCCTCGGCCGTATCTCCGGTAATCTGGATGCCTACTTCCTTCTTGTCAGTAAGATACGGAGCCTCTTCCAGAGCTGTGGTCCTGCCGTCAGCCATCGCCGTAACGGTAGCCGTAAACCAGCCGTCGTTAACCGTCATGTTGGCCGCAGAATACTTGGCAGTAATATACAGAGCCTTGGCGCTCAGCTTGTTTACCAGGTCAGGACGTTCCGCATGAGGGGTTTTCACGTACTTGGATGTGTAGAGATTTATCGGATAAGACTTCATCTGGGAAGCATTGTTCCCGCGGACGAGAGTATCATTGACAGAATAGAACTTGTACTCCTTGTCGGCGATTTTGATCTTGCCGGAGAACACTTTCTTTCCGCAGGATGCGGTGTTGTCCTTGAAGATGGTGAATGCCCAGGCGTGGTTGCCGAGGTTGCTCGCAACCGCAGGATTGTTCATATAGACGAGTTCGCCCTCCTCGATGTGAGGACCTCTGGTGAAACCGTCGTTGGAATCAAAGAACCCGGTATTGATGCCGGCGATAACATCCTGACCTTCAGCGGTCTTGCGCGCACAAAGCTGCGACAGCGTCTCGCGGAGGTTGAAGCCGTTGTTGCCGTTCTTGTTACCGTTCGGATTCGGGACAATGTCGTCCGCATAAGACGTGGTGACTTCGATGGCAGGGTTCGTGAGGTCGATTTCCAGCACGTGCATTTTCCTGGCTATCTTCTTGAACTCCATGCTGTAATAGTTGCATCCCGGGGCCAGAAGTTTCTCCTCGACCGTGCTCCAGAGATCATTCTCAGTCTCTACCGAGAATGTCCCGCGCAGGTAAATGGTGCGTGCAGCCATGCGGCCGTCCTCGCCTGCGGCAATGATCGTAAACCGCGCCTTGCGGAGGCCGTCAGGAACGGCTATGCCCAACTTTCCAGCTTTCCGGTCAATGCTGACCTCGACTCCTTCCGCTCTGGTCACCCTTACGGAAGCCTTTTCCGCAGCCTTTCCGGTCAGTTTGTATGTAAGCTCCAGGGTCTTCACTCCGTCCGCCACCTTAATCTCGCCGTTCACCGGAGAGTCTTCGTAATAAACCGTGAGTGAGAAACTTTCGCTCGTCTCCACAGTAACTGTAGAGCCGTCTGCCAATGTGAGGGTGACGGTGCCGTCCTCGTTTTTGGCAACGCCTGAGAGCAAGGAAGCCTTCTTTCCTTCTGATTTTATCTTCGCCCCATTGCTGTCGAGGATATAGCTGCCGTTGACCATCCAGTATCCTTCCTTGTCAGTGGTGAAAGAAGGCTCTCGGCCGGAAACAGGAATCTTCGCCCCATCCTTGTCAGTAAGGATAGTGGTCTTTCCCTTGACGGTAATAGTCCAGTAGAGCACACCGTTCTCTTCCTTCGTGCCGATGATATCCGCATCAGAGAGGTCATCTTTCGTGGCGACAGATGCCGTGGCGGTCCTGCCGTCTGCAGTAGTATAGGTAATGGTGATGCCACCTGACGGATGTTCCTTGATGTCCGTGATGACTCCTCCGGTCTTGGCAGCGGTGAGGAGAGCTACCTGGCCCTCCAGCTGCGTCAGAGAAGCGGAAAGTTCCGCCAGCTGCTTCTGTGCCTCATCCACCTTTTTCCAAAGGGCGGAATCGTCGTACTCGCTGCAGCCCATTACCAGAGCCGCTGCGAATACAGATAATATTATTCTAGAACTTTTCATGTTGTCAGTGTCTGTTAATAACCATGATTCTGTGTCAATACGCTCTCTCCCGTCGCCTCGTCCTTAGGGTATATCTGTATCTGTTTCACAGGAATAGGATAGAGATAGTCCTTCTCCTCCCACTTGTAAGTCTGGTCCTTGAACTGGATGAGATATCCGCTCGTGCCTTCTGAAAGAGTGTTCTCCTTGCCCTCGGATACGTCCAATGTGTTTTCGCAGTCCGTAGATGGCTTGGTGCCGGTGTATATGCAGAGGTCAGGAGTACCGTCATTGTTCATGTCATATTCGCCGAGTCCAGGGAACCAGCAGCCGATGAAGCCAGGTCCCAATGTATTGGATGCCGGACAGAGCTGCTGACCTTCGTGCCAGCGCAACATGTCCCAGAGTCGGAAGCCTTCATTCACCAGTTCCACAGTGCGCTCACGCCTGATTTCCAGGATGAGGCCCTTGTCCGGTCCGTCCAGATGCTTGTCGGTGTAGTATGAGCTGAGGAATGCGTCAGGAGTGCCGTTCGCCTTCGTCACGTCAAGGGCAGGCATGCCTACGCGGGCGCGTATGACATTGACAGTCTGGTCAATGACGGTCTGGTCGGCTTCTCCGAGTTCGGCCTTGGCTTCGGCGTAGTTCAGGAGGACCTCGCCATATCTGAATATGGCATAGTCGGTAGTCGATGTGCCCGCGCCGTCATGAGTATCATCAGAGAAGTACTTGATAGGCCTGTAGCCGCTTCTGTCATAGTCCTTGCAGTTCGGATAATATTTGGTGGAAGCATCCGTGCCCACGGCCACATAGTCAGGAGCCGCGATGGTCTGGGCCATACGGGGGTCACGATTCTTGAACTCCTGGTTATACTGCATCGTCTGCCATCCTTCCTGGCTCTGGAACGGCGTGCCGTCTGCCATAAGATAGTGATATGCAAGCGCTCTGGTGAAGGAGTGCCTCTGGTTCTTGTATTTGAACTGCACTCCGTGGCGGATGTTCATCTCATCGGTATAGAGATACCTTCTGGACAGGATCGTCTCACTGGTCTCGGCATCTTCCAGCACGAAGAAGTCCCTGTAAGGCTGGCCCTTGACGATGGTCTCGCCCTTGTACATCTTGTATTTTCCGTAGTCAATGACGGCCTTCGCGGCATCTGCCGACTGACGGAGGAAATATTCTGATGACAATGTCAGCTGCGTGCCGTCGTCCTTCGTGTAGGTCTCGTCCGGAACGTCATGGTATTTTCTCCATGTACCTTCAAAGAGGGCTACTCGAGATTTGAAAGCATAAGCAGCGTATTTGTTTATTCTGTAAACGCCTTCAGCCCATGTAGCAGGCAGTCCGTCAATGGCTTTGTCCAGGTCTTCCATGATTTTCTGCATCACGAAGCCCCTGCTGTCGCGTGCTCGGTAGAGCGAAGCCTTGTCATTGGCTGAAATCACATGGTCATACCAAGGGATGTCGCCATATTTGCGGACTTTTTCATAATAGAACATTGCCCTGAAGAAATAGGCGACGCCGTCGTATTTCTTGCGGATGTCCTCGCTCGTGCAGTTCACCGAATGTTCGAGATAGTAGTTCAATGCCCTCAGGTTGGACCATGTGCTTGAACTCCAAGTTTCGTTTTCAGCGGAGCGGTTGCCCATCTGCAAGCTGCTCAGGGCGACATGGTATTCGAGGTCATTGTCCTGAAGTGCGCCGTCGGTCGTGTTGTCCGGGGAAGGCAGCATCGTGTAGAAGCCGTTGGTGGCCAGTTCGAGCTCTTTCTCGCTGGTGTAGAACGTTTCCGGAGAGAGGCTCGTTTCAGGGAATTTGTCCAGAAAGCCCTCGCATGACGAGAACGCGAGCACTGACAGCCCTGAAATAAAAACAGCATATATCTTTTTCATGTTCATTCTCTGTTTTAGAAGGTTATGTCAATTCCGAGAGATACGGTCCTTGAGAATGGATAGATACAGTCGTCACTCTGGTTGGAAGATGCCGTAGCCACCTCAGGGTCGATGTATTTGGAGTTTCTCTTCATTGGAGACCAGTACCAGAGGTTTTCTCCGGTAGCATAGATGCGGATTTTCTCCACAGCCTTGTTCTGCTTGATAGGAATGGTATATCCCAGTGTTATGTTCTTCAAGCGAATATATGCGGCGTTCTGCAGATATCTGTCCGTATTCACGCCAAGTGCAGAGCCTGAATATGTGGAATAACCACGTCTTCTCGGGAAATATGCGTTTCTGCGGTCCTCAGTCCACGTTTTCGACTCGAAGTCCGTAGGTACGAACGAGGATGCAGGGAAGCCGTAGAGGCTCCAGAAATATGAGCAGGTCTTAGGAGGCATCCAGTCGCAGTGTCCTATTCCCTGGAAGAATACCGAAAGGTTGAAACCATACCAGTCAATGTCTCCTCTGAATGAATAGGTGTATCGCGGAAGGCTGTTTCCGATGATGTAGCGGTCTCCCGGTTTGCCCACTGTGTTTTCATCCGTATTGATGACGCCGTCACCGTTTCTGTCCACGAACTTGACATCGCCGGCCTTCAGTTTGGCAAGCGCAGCCACGCCGCAGGAATAGACGGAGTTGTTGACCGCCCTGTCATTGATTTTGGCCTGATACTCAGCGGCTTCCGCGTCCGTCTTGAACAGTCCTTCCACCTGGTATCCCCAGATTTCTCCGAGTCTCTTGCCCACATAGTGCTGGCTGAGGGACTTGGTAGGGTTGTCGAATTTCGTAATGGTCGTCACATAGTCGCCGAGGGAACCGGAAACCGAGTAATAGAACGGACGGCCCGCCAGTTTCACCTGGTCTTTCCAGGTCAATGTAATTTCATATCCCTTGGTACGGAGGTCCGCTCCATTGATCTTCGGGGAACTTGTTCCGAACACTGCCGGCAGTTCCTGCGATGATGTAAGCATATCCTTGGTGTCCCTGATATAGAAATCTGCACTGGCCGTCAACCTGTTGCTGAAGAAACCAAGGTCAAATCCCAGGTTATAGGTAATGACCGTTTCCCATGTGAGGCCTTCAGTGATGGCACCAGGCGTGCTGACCTTGCCGGCAAGATTGGTGCTGTCGAAGGTATAGTTCATCATTGACGTGGACAATGTGCTGATATACGAGTAGTTGCTTACCTGCTGGTTGCCGAGGGAACCGTAGGAGACACGGATCTTGGCATTGTCCCACCAGCTTTTCAGGTTGCCCCAGAATTTTTCTTCGGAGATACGCCAGCCGGCTGATGCGGACGGGTAGAATGCCCATCTGTTTCCTCTGGCGAAACGGGAAGAACCGTCCTGCCTGCCGGAAATCTCGAACAAATATTTGCCCGCATAGTCATAGTTCACTCTGGCGAAGAAGCCCAATGTCCTGTAAGCGGTGTTGCTTTCGTCGGCTCTCTCGATGGTGCCCTGCGCCATGTTGATGAATGCAAGCTTGTCGGAGATGGAGCCTTTCTGGCGGATGGTCGATGTGGATGACCTGTAGTCCTGAAGCTGCGCTCCGGCCACTGCCGTGAAATTATGTTTACCCCATGACTTGTTCACATTGAGATAAACATTGGCGACATGCCCGTTGAGGTAGGAACGGCCCTCCTGATAGAAGTCATAGACGGAGCCGTTGGTCATTTCCGTAATCTTCTTCATGTTCTTGTCCCAGGTGTTGGCGGTAGGATAAGAACGGTAGCTGTTCAGGTTGTCACGTCTTCTGTAAGTGTAATCTGCGGTGATATTCAGCCACTTGGTGAGGTCGAACACGAGTCTGTTGGTGACCACCCAGTAGCCGACCTTTCTGGAGTTCTTGTTCCTGCCGTCCGTGAACACGCCGCCACGTCCTGATGCGATAGGAGAATCGGCGAACTGGATGCCGTTGGTGTACATTGTGGTAGTGCCGTCAGGGTTTACCGGGACGATGGTCGGGCTGATGTTCTGAGTAATGTTCCAGAGAATACCCTCTGACTTCAGGTCCTCGGAGCCGTCCTGCTCCCAGAATCCGCCGTAGTTGTAGGCAGATCCTTCATAGCTTAAGTTTCCGGTGTAGCGTAGCCATGGTTTTACCTTCGCGTTTACCTTCGCGCGGAAAGAATACCCGTTCAGGATATCCTCGCTGGCATTGTTGAATACGCCCTCGCGATAGAGGTAACGGCCGCTGACATAGTAGTTTATCTTGTCATTTCCACCATTGATGGTGACATTGTGTTCTGTTTCCGGCCTTGTCCTCTTGAGCACGTAGCCGTACCAGTCGAAGTTTCCGAGATAGCGGTATTTGCCTTTGTCATTGGTATAGACCCACGGCCTGTCAGGGTTTTCCGTCTTGTCGAATCTGCGGTCATAGAGCATCTGCATTTCCTCATCGGTGTAATTCCATGCGTTGTAGCCCTTTGGCGAGTTCTTGGTAAATTCATTGGAGAGGGTCACATAATCATAACCCGTAGTCACGAAATCGGTGCGGGTGGTGTTGAACGCCACGCCGCCACGCCCGTTGTAGGTCACTTTAAGGTCTCCGGACTTGCCGCTCTTGGTGGTAATCAGGACCACGCCGGCAGATGCCGTAGCACCGTAGATGGCGCAAGACGAAGCATCCTTGAGCACTGACACCGACTCGATGTCGTTCGGATTGACCTGTGTCAATGACGATTCGATTCCGTCCACGAGTATCAGCGGGCTGCCCGAGTTCAATGACACCTGTCCGCGGATTTTCACATTGTACTGCTTGCCCTCGATAGAACCGCTGCTCATGCTCATGAGGAGTGACGGATCCGCGCCCTGGAGAGCCTGCGCAGCATTAGTTACCGGCCTGTTGTTCAGGTCTTTACCGCTGATGACACCCACCGCTCCGGTGAGGTTCACCTTCTTCTGGACACCGTAGCCGACCACGACTGATTCTTCGAGAAGGTCAATGTCTTCTTCCAGGTTTATGACAATGCCGGCGGTCTGGCTGCCGAACCTTGACGAGTAGTCCTTGTAGCCCATCATTGACACGACAAATGTGCGTCCCGGAGCGGCCTGGATGGAGAACTGGCCGTCGATATCGGTCATGGCGACATTGTCCTTCTTGCCGTCGAGCATAATCATTGCGCCGGGAACCGGTCCTGACGCGTCCACTACTTTTCCTTTGTATTCGACTTGGCTGACAGCTTTCTGTTCAGCTTTCACGACGAGGATTATTTTTCCGTCAATGCCGGCCTGCATTCCTGTTCCTTCGAGGATTGCAGTCATTGCTTCAAGCACCGGTTTTCCGGATGGCGGAGTAACCTGCCTGTTCACGTCGAGAAGACTCTCGTTGTAAGCTATTGTCATACCCAGCTGATGCTCAATAGCTTCAAACGCCTGCCTGACTGTCATTGGCCCGGCCTGGAAATTCACGACCATATTTTGGGCGTGAACCCCGATGACCGGCATAATGGTCAGGAGAAGCGCGATCAGATAATGTTTAATCTGCTTCATAGACTTAGTTATTAATATTTAGTTCAAATTATGTTTCTTCGTGGCGGGGGCGTCAGGACCGGCGTACCGGACCTACCTTATATATATGCAGCCGTTTTCTATACTGTACTTCATCCCAGGTACAAGTTTGCATATCGCACCGAGCATCTGTTCCATGGACTCGCCCTGTATGAACTTGGCTGTCAATATCATGTCATCGTACTTTCCTGAGGTTATATAAGTATTTATACCGTATTTGCGCTCAATCGCCTTGACAATCGTATGGATATTCTCCGAGCGGAAACACATGTCGCCGCGTTTCCATGCGGTATCTTCTGCCGAATTGACACGGATTATGGAGGACTTCCCGGTCTGTCTGTCGTAATCGAGCCGTTCGTTCGGAACCATAAGGATACTTTCGCCGCTTCCTTTCAATGTCGCAGAGATGCTGCCTTCACACAATGTCGCCGAAATGCCGCGTGCCTCCGGATATGCATTGACATTGAATGTGGTTCCGTGCACCTGGATGGTGAGGTCAGCCGTGTTCACCATAAACGGAAGCGTCTCATTATGAGTCACTTCGAAAATCGCCTCACCGGAAAGGAATACGGTGCGCTCAGTACTGCTGAACTTTTCCGGATAGATCAGCACCGACCCGGCATTGAGCGTAATTCTGGAGTTGTCCGGCAATATTATCTCGCGGGTTTCGCCGTTGTGAGTAGAGACTTCGCAGAGTTTCGGGCTTTCTGCGATTGCCGCCTGCTTGTCCGCGATTCTGTCATTAAGTTTCAATGTAATCCACGGGACGAAAATAAGCATTGCCGCTGCCGAGGCGCAGGTCAATGCGATTCGACGGATTCGCTGACGGAGTCCGATGCGCATAATTGCCGACTGAGCTTTCTCGCGGCGGTCCGCTGAAGACATCACCTTGTCAAAAGCGTCATCCAGTTCTTTTTCCGGCATTGTGTTGTCGAAATGCTTTTCCCACTCGTTGCGGATATCGTTATTGGTCATAGTCTGCTGTTATCAGATGTAGTTGTCAAAACACCGATAAGACAACAAAATGCCAGCTCACACCCAATGGAATTTCAATTTTTTTCTGATTTTTTTAATTTTTTGTAGCAGCGACACATTTCGCATAATTTTGTTATATCTTTGTGGATGTGAGCGGAGAGCAATCGGACGTATCACCATAATTCAATATAACACAGATGTTTACGGAGATAGAAGAAAGAGTGTTGATGGAACGCACTGCTGCGGGCGACAGAAGCGCGTTCAGGTCTCTTTTCGATGTTTATTATCCTGTGGTCCACGGCTTCATGAGCAGCATTCTGCCGACAAGAGAGGATGCATCTGATGTGGCTCAAGAAGTATTCATCAAGCTCTGGCTCATGCGTGCGGCACTTCCTGACATCACTTCGCTCCGATTCTACCTCTATCGGATGAGTCTGAACCAGACGATCAACTTCATGAAGAAGGACAGATTCCGCAACAGTTCCGCACTTGCGGACATTCCATATGATCAGATGGTGGAAGAAGTCATTGACATGAAAGACAAGGAAGCTTTCATAGCTTCGGTAGTGGAACGCATGCCTGAGCAGAGGCGCAAAGTATTCGTGATGAGCCGCTTCGAGAACCGGTCCAATGATGAGATCGCGTCAATTCTGAACATCAAGAAGAAAACCGTGGAGAATCACCTGAACCTTGCACTGAAGGAACTCCGCACCGCTCTCCCCGCCTCCCTTTTCCTGTTCATCGCATTCTTTTAATATCCCTTTCAGGATATCAACCTTCCGTTGCCATATTGTAAATAATGGACTTAATCTTTTCTATATAGGCGTCGACCTTTGGGAAACAAGGCTCTACATCCTCCCGGGTCCAATCTAAGAAATCATCATAATCGCCAGTATGACGCATATTCTGTAATCGAGCTAACAGAGCGCCATCTTCTTTAGTCAATACGCCGGTTCGCACATAATGCTGACCAATCATTCCAATTGTACCTTCATGTGTTTTCGCCATCAATCCGGCGCTAACCAAAAGGGCTGAGGAAGCATAATAAGCAGCATAATACAAGCGATTAGCCGCAAGCGTCCAATGTTCCATCGAAGCACAATCTTCAGCCTCAACGAAAACTCCCTCAGCCTTTTCAAGTCGATATACGACAATTGCTTTTCTTTCTTCGTCTGTTAATGGCATAGGCGAACTCCTTCCAATTGAACATTTTTGTAAAATGGAGTAATGCTTCTCTTGCTCCAATCCTCAAAAGAATAAATTAATGGATTAATCTGTTCGCCTACAGACCAGCCATAATCCACGAAAGGATAGGCAAATTTCTCAAAGTCTTCACCGGTAGCTTTTCCACCATCAATCAGTATAAGGATATCCCAGTCGGAATCAGTTCGCGCATCTCCACGTGCTCTCGAACCGAAAAGGATGACTTCTGCACCCTTCGGCAACACATGAGAAGCGACCTCTCTCATTCCTCGTATTATATCCTTTGTACTCATACAGTTACAAATGTACAAACTATTTGCAAAAAAACAAATCCGGGGACAGACGCAGCGCGCAAAGTGCTGTTTATCAATAAGATAAGCGTTTTCAGAGTTGCAATATCATCAACTCTGAAAACGCTTAAACTGTTAAGGCAGAGCCTTTTACGCGCTGCACTAAATGTGTCGTCCTGAAAAAATCTACTCCAGACCGCGGGCACGGACGAGAGCGTCCGGATCCGGATCGGCGCCACGGAACTCGTGGTAGAGGATCATCGGTTCCTCGCTGCCGCCCTTCTCGAGGAAGAGGCTGCGGAACTTCCTGGCCATCTCCGGATTCCAGAGACCATTGCTCTGCCAGAACTCGAAGGCATCCTTGTCCAGGACCTCTGCCCAGAGGTAGCCGTAGTAGCCGGCACTGTAGCCGCCGCCGAAAGTGTGGTTGAAATACGTGCTGCGGTAACGTGGGATAATCTCGCCGATGAGACCCATCTCCTTGCATACCTCATTCTCGAACGCAGTGATATCCAAGCTGTTCCAGTCAGTATCAGGACCGAGCTCATGCCATTTCATATCCAAGATGGAAGCGGCGCAAAGCTCAGTGGTCATGAAACCCTGGTTGAACTTGAGCGAATTGTTGATCTTGGCGACCAATGAATCCGGAATCACCTCGCCTGTCTGATAGTGATGAGCATACTCGGCAAGAATCTCAGGCTGGAACGCCCAGTTTTCATTGAACTGGGAGAAAGTCTCCACGAAATCGCGGGTCACATTGGTACCGCTCACATCCACGTAACGGCATTTCGTGAGCATTCCGTGCAATGCATGACCGAACTCGTGGAACGCGGTCTGGACCTCGTCGATGGTAAGCATTGTCACCGTATCCTCCGGCTGGCCGAAGTTGCAGACATTGATGACGATAGGACGGATATCCTTGCCGGAAGCATCCACATACTGTTCACGGAAGTTGGACATCCATGCACCGCCACGTTTCGTGCTGCGCGGAAGGTAGTCAGTAAGGAAGAGACTGAGCTCGGAGCCGTCCGCATCCAGAACTCTGTACACTTTCACTTCAGGATTATATACAGGAAGGCCCTCAACAGGCACAATCTTGACGCCATAGAGCTTTTCAGCCGCAGCGAACACACCCTTGCGGACATTGTCCAGCTGGAAATACTGCTTGGTCACGTTCTCATCGAGGTCATACTGTGCCTTACGCACTTTCTCAGCATAATACCACCAGTCCCACGGCTGAATCTTCGTACCTGCAGGAAGGATGCCGGCCTCAATGTCCTTGTCCATAAATTTCTGCATTTCAATGACTTCCTCCTTGGCCTTAGCCACAGCTTTCACCATAATCTTACCGAGGAACGCATCCACGGTCTGATGGTCGTGAGCCATCTTGTCGCTCAAAATCTGGTCAGCGGAACAATCATATCCGAGAAGCTGAGCCTTCTCCGTACGAAGACGCATGATATCCAGGATAACCTGTTTGTTGTCATTGGCATTGTCATGATTTCCGCGGGAAGAATAGGCCTTGAAAGCGGCCTCGCGCTTTGCCCTGTCCTCGCAGGTGGTCATGAATACAGGGTAAGATGAAACCGGAATACCGATCTCTGACTTGAAAGCATTGCTCTCCGCGAGAAGGTTGTTGCCGAACTTCTGCTGAAGCACAGCCAGTTCGGAACTGATTTCCTTGAAACGAGCCTGTTCAGCCTCACCGAGAGCCACGCCATTGTCTATAAAGCTGTCATACAGCTTCTTGGTAACGACATACTGCTCGCGGTCGAGAGCCTCAGCATTGTCCAAAACCGCTTTCACGCGGGCGAAGAACCCCGGATTCATGAAGATGTTGTCAGATGCTGCGGTAACAAGAGGAGTAACCTCGTCCATCACCTCCTGCATCTGCGGAGTCGCATCTGACTCGGAAACATTGTAAAGAACTCCGAGAGTCTTGGCAAGCAATTTTCCGGAGAGTTCGTACGCTGCGACGGTGTTTTCGAAAGTCGGAGCTTCAGCATTGGCCACGATGGCATCGACCTCGGCCGCCTGTTGCTTGATACCCTCTTTCACAGCCGGAACATAGTCGCTGACTCTGATCTTGTCGAAAGGAGGATAACCGCCTTCCAACGTCCATTCCTTCATGAAAGGATTGCAATTACAAGCCGACATCATCATAATCGTCGCTCCCAAAATAAATATCTTTTTCATAATGAACTATTTGACTATTTCCACGCCATCAAGGTCAATGAGTGTGAACTGCGCACTGCCTTTGTATGTGGTCAGAATTCCTTTTACATTGATCTTCGCGCCCTCATTAAGAATCTTCTTGTCAATCTGGGTGTCAGCAAATTTCGAGTAGCCGCTGGTACGGATCTGAACATCTATAGAGCCCATCTTGAAATACTGGCTGATGGTATAGGCGGAAGCGTTCTTTGTCAATTCCTTCTTCAAGTCAGTGACCTTGCGGCCCGTATTGGTCTTGCCCTCATCGAAAGCGCCGCTGTTCAGATAATTGAGGAAACCCTGCTTGGACATTGCCCAAGTGGTGACGCCCCAAGTCTTGTCTGAGAAGAAGATACGGTTGTCATTGTCGCTCGTATCCTTGTTCGGGTCGATATAGACGAGCAGGAAAATCTGATTTCCGTAGGTAAGGCCGTCGAGTTCCACGTAGCTGCCCACGAGTTCCGGCTTGAAGCCCTTATTAGGATCCCCATCCACCAGAAGCTCCTTATAATCCGTTATTTTCTTGGCTGCGACCGGCGTTCCGATCTCGCCTCTGAATATGTGTGTGTCAATGATATACTGCACTTCGATATAGGATGTTTCGTACTTGGAGTCATTGCTCTCCCAGCCGAGCTGAACCATGCCGTTGTATGCGCCGAGAGTAAGACCGCTGCATTTCACATATACCCACTGACCGAGTTTGTAGTCATTGTACAGACCGTTCTTTCCGAGCTTCAGCTCGATTCCGCCTGTCGCGTCCTGGATATACAGACTCTTGTACACATTGCCTGACCTGTCCTCGGAAATCACCTGACCGCCGATAACGATGTCATCACTGATTGTCACAGGAGTTCCCGGAGTAGTGTATAACTTCTTGAGATCCAGTATCGTAGTGTTCGGGGTCAATGTCACCGGCGTATAGACGTCGGCCTTGCCATAATCCCCGGTGAAGACCGGCTCCCATTCGTCGCAGGAAGCGAGCGCTGCCAGTGAAACAGCCGCAGCTCCGATTATGTTAAATATCTTGTTCATATTAGAATCTGAAATAAATGTTCAACATATAGTTGATTCCGCTCATGTAGAAATACTTGGAATCAAACCTGTAGTAACGCTCCTTGCTCACGGTATTGTCCACGAGACGGGTCTGCTCGTAACCGCCGGTGCGGAGATTCGTAGTATTGAGAATGTTCTTCACCTGAAGAGAGAAGCCGAGCTGGTAGTTTCTCTTGATGTACCAGGACTTGCCCACACTTGCATTGACAAGAACAGCACCCTTGAACTTCTCCTGAGCGGCCATATACTCGATTTCGGTAGGAGTAACGGTCTTGTCCGGACCTGAGGTAGCCATGTCGGTCCTGTAAAGAGGGTTCATGTCCAGGTATGCGAAGTCGAAGTAGTCCACGTCTGCATCCACGAACCAGTAGTTCTTGTTCCAAGACAGGCCAAGACTTGTAGCGAGCTGCGGAGTGCCTGAAACATAATGCTTTACAGTCTTGCCATCAGCAGTAGGATGACTCTTCCAGTAAGGGATGGTCACGCCATAGGTATCCTCGACGATAGCCGCACTGTTGTCATAAGTCTGGTACATCTTAGGGTTGGAAGTGTAAACGAACTGGCCGTAGGAAACCACACCCTGGAGAGCAAGGTTCGGAACCGGAAGCGGCACCTTGAAACCGAGCTCGAGACCGATATGACGCTGGTCAATACCGCTCATAGCGAAGTTGGTGAAGGAGTTCTGCGCATCGTCGTAGAAGCTCATCACCTTGGACTGGTCCTTGATGGCTGTATAGTAACCGGTTACACGGACATCGTAGCCAGAATTGCTGTAAGCATAGTTCAGGTCCGCGGTCAATGTCTTGTTTGTCTTCAGATTCGGGACAATGCTGTTTCTTGTTCTCGGAGAGATGAACGCCTGGTTGAAATTAGGCGCATCAGCGATGAACGCGGCATTTGCATAAACCCTGTGGCCGCCAGGTATCACATAGCTGACATTGAGTTTGGCAGCACCAGTCAGGAAATCCTTGACCTCGGACTTGCCGAGCGAAGTGATGGCATCACCTGTAATAGGGTCGTAGGTCGTGATGACCTTTCCTTCGTAAGTCATCGGCTGTCCATTGGCATCAAGACCAGGGAAAAGACCCTTGCGGAGAAGACCTTCTCTCCAATATTTGGTGTAACCGATACGTCCTGCCAATGCTACATCCAGACCGAACTTGGAGAATTTGCCTGAAACCCAAGCCTCTGCGCGTCTTACATTTGCATAGTAGTCGTAACCGTATTTGTCGCCATACTTCAATGTCTGGGCCTTACCGTTCTTCAGATAATAGTCCAGGTCATTCTGGTACATTGTCACAGAAGAAGCATAGTCCCTCTCCGCGAACTGGTCAATGTTCACGTAATAGTCACCGCCGAGCAGATCGTCCAGAATCTTGTAATACTCGGTCCTGTTCCATTTGTATGAAAGGCCGCCGGCCAATGTGAAACAATTCACCGGGCTCCACTTCGCGTTGGCTGCGAAGTTCAAGTCCTGCTGGTCAGTCCTGCGCTCCTCGATAACATACTTCGAGCGGTTGCCGTCAGCAGTGCTGTTCATGGCATTGACAGCATACAGTCTGTCCCAGTTTATATGAGTGATGCTAGGAATATCCTGTTCCCACTGCTCTTTCGCCCACATGTACTTGGAATAGTTCAGACGGTTGTAGTCAGTATTGTCCATGAAGAAATAGCTCGGAAGATTACGGTAGTAATCAGGTCTCGGGTCCGGAGCATCGTACCAGTCAAGTGCAGTATATCCGTTCTTGCCGAAGCGGTAAAGCACTGTAGCAGAAGCTTTCAGCTTCTTGGACTCAGGAGTGAAGTCATATTTCAGGATAGCGATAGGCTCGTGAGTCTTCTTCACGCGGGCATTGCGCACCTTGCCGTTATAATAACCCCAGTTGGAGTTGTACATATTGTCGCCCATAAGGTCATACACCTCCTGGGTAGAACCGTTCTGCGCACCCCTCTGACCAGGAGCCGCCATGAAGGTCAGACCGAGTTTGTGCTCCTCGCCGAACTTCTTCTCCACGGAACCGTAGTAGCCGAATGAACGATAGTAAACGCCCTTTATCCAGTCATTGCCGCCGAGACGCGCAGATGCGCTGAATGCATAGGACCAGCCGTTGTCGAGCTCGCCTGAAGAATAGGTCATCATCAGACGGAGACGGTACAATGCACTGTTGGTCAGCACGCTACCTCTCCAGCCGGTGCGGACCTTCGATGCCATCGGGTCAATGTTGGTGAGTCCGTTGTAGCCACCGAAGCCGTAATCGGAAATCTCCGAGCCATTTACACTTTCCTTGCTGCGGACCGCCTCATTCAGACCGCTCCACAGAGAGTAAGGAGTGTAGCCGGTAATCGCGTCATTCATCCTCACGCCTGCCATATAGACATCCTGGGACTCGCTGGAATAACCGCGCACGCGGAAACGAACAGAACTGAAGTTGTATCCTGCAATGTTGTTGAACACGTCATTCTGTCCGAAAAGGATGGTAGGACTGTCCTGATAGCCTGAATCATCCAGGTCGAACTCGGTGAAGCTCGCGTCATCGACTTCTCCGACCTTGTGGACCGGGGTCAATGACAGCTTGAACATATTTTTCACATAACCGTCATTGACAGTGACATTGACCTTGGACTGAAGATAGTTTGAATTCTCGATCACGAGGTCGTACATACCGTCCTTGAGGTCAGGAATATAGAATGAGCCGTCAGCACCTGTGCGTACTGTGGCGATTTCCTGTGTTCCTGAATACAGTTTCAGGACTGCGCCGTCCAAGGCTGTCTTGGAAGAGCGGTCCACGACAACGCCTTTCACGCCTCCGGTAGGATTCTGAGCGGACATCGCCACCGATAGAATCAGCGCTGAGATGGATAGAAGATATTTTTTAATCATATTGAATACTGTAATTACTTGTTGCTTACGATGATGTAGGTCGGATAGTGGTCACTGTAACCGCCGATGAACGTACCGCTTGAAAATGTACGAAACGGCGTCCCCTTGTACTGTCCTTCCTGCTGTGTCATGAACGGCTGGCTGAATATGCGGCCGTAGTATTTCTTCTTCACGATAGGCTGGATCTTCAGAGTACCCTTCGGAGCATTGGCCATCGCCTGGTTTACAAGGATGATGTCATAGATGTTCCAGGTGCCTCTGTAGGCGAGTGAGCCGTAACCTGCCTTGAGCATTGACAGGAACGGGGAAAAGAAGTCCTGCTTGCCGACTTCGGCGATGGTCTCCTTGCCGTGCATGTATGTTACCATGCTCTCGTCGGTAGGGTTGTCATTCATGTCACCCATCACCATAATCTTGATGCCCGGATACTGTTTCATCAGTTCCAGTGAGTGCTCGTAGATGATTTCCGCGCCACGGCTTCTGAGGTCCTGTCCCTTGCCGCCGATACGTGAAGGAAGATGGGCCACGAAGAATGCGAACATCTCTCCGTCGAGCAACCCCCTGACCATCAGGATGTCACGTGTGCGGAAATAGTCCTGTCCTTCCTTGTCCATAGTGAATGTGATGGTCGTGGAATTGAAGTCAAACGGAATGGACTTGCTCTCTTCTACCGTGAAATGCTCCGGACGATACAGCAGCGCCACATCGACGCCTCGTCTGTCCGGGCCGTCGTAATGGACGATCTGGTAGTTCGCCGCCTCGATTTCAGGCTGGCTGACCAGGTCTTCCAATACGTGACGGTTCTCTATTTCGCTGAGTCCCAGCACTGTATGGAAAGCTTTGTTCTCATCTGCCATAGCCTTGATGACCGTGGCGATGTTGTGAAGTTTCTTTTCATATTTCGGCTCTGTCCACTTGTTCTTGCCGTCCGGAAGGAACTCATAGTCATTCTTTCCCTCATCATGGTATGTGTCGAAGAGATTCTCCACATTGTAGAACCCGAGCACATAACGCTTCGGACCGCCTGCATACGCTGATACGGAAATCAGCAGCAGAGCCAGGATTGTGTAAATTATTCTTTTCATTGTCAATGTTTGTGTTTTAGTGCCATCACGTTACCACCACCAGCTTACTGTAGCAGGGTCCTCAGCCTCAACTTTAGCCGCCGCATCCGCCCCGATCGCTGCAGGAAGATTTGCGAAAAGGTCAATGCCGATTTTTTTCTCGAGTTCGTCGATGGACATAGCATAAGGCTTGAAGTTATTGTTGTCTCCATATCCTTTATGCTCCAGAAGGATCGCGCAGGCTATATATCCGGAATGACCGAATGTCGAGTTTTTGCTATATCTCAGGACCGCTTTGTAATAATGAGTAGGAACGGTCACTTTCTTTCCTTCATTATCCCTTGCGGTCTTTGTGCTGCCTTTCGTAATACAACCGGTTACCACATAGCAAGTGTCCGCCCTGCTTGCCCAAGAACGCACCTTGCTTTCAAGGTTTGCCCAAGAATGCTGGTTGAGCTCAGACCGCTGCGGGGTCATATTCGTGCCATAGAACGTAGTTACGTTTGCCGCGTAATTCAATCTGTCCGCAGACGGCAACTGGTGCCCCCTGTCGTAACCGCCTCCGAAACCACGATATAGCACAGGCTGGTATTTCTCAGGAAGGGACGGATCCAGTCCCCAGGCATTGGTACGTTTTCCCGAGCCTATTGTCCACGTGCTGAGCGGATAGGCCACCCACGGAGCGACAAGATTCTCGTAATCCCAGGCATATGTGTAATTTCTGGTCTTGACATTGCCGATCTTCATATCGTGCGAAAAGAAACCGAACTCGCTGTCCTCCGGCATTGCCGGAAGCTCAAGCCAGCCAGCCTTGATCTCAGACGGACCCGGATTAGGATTTGGGTTTGGATTTGGTCCCGGCGTCGGCTCAGGAGTTTCGCTCTTGCCTGCCTGTGTCAATGTCAATGTCGCAGATGCTCCGGATGCCTTCAGTGTCAGCACCGCTGTTCTGGACTGTTCAGAGCCATTGGACTCCCATGCAAGAATCACGTTGGAGCGGCTTCCTGTGCCTGATGACGGATGCACCTTGAGCCAGGAGCCGCCGGAAACCTCAGACGTAACAATGATGTTCCATTCTCCGGATGCCTCCACCACAAGGAACTGCTCACCCTTCGCTGCCCCCACATTGTACTCCGCAAGTTCGCCGCCCTTTACGGTCAATGACACTTTTGACTGTCCCGACTGACCGGAATCAGTGCCGCAGGAAGAAACAATGGGCATTGACACCATCAGTGCCAACACCCATTTCATTATATATTTCAATGATTTTTTCACCCTTGAAACAATGTTGTTTTAGACGGACAAAGGGCAACCCGGTTTTCCGGGCACCCTTTTAATACCAAAAGTATAGTCCTATTATTATTCCGCGTTGACAGCGAATATCACAGCCCTGTAATCCGTACCTTTCACGGACTCTACCGTGACTGTGACATCTGAAGCCAATGCATTGCCGCCGTTGAGAGCAGTAACATCTATCGTGTACATGTCAGATTTGGACACATTGACAAGCTTATATGGAGATACACTTGCACATCCCGCATTTGCCTTCAAAGCAATGTTTGAACCGAGAGCCGTTTCTCCGATCTTGAATGAAAGGCTTACTGTCTTCCCCTTCCAGGCATACGCATAGAATGAGATTTTCTTGGTGCCTGCAGGAATGACCATTGTGGCGGAACCTACCGCACTACCTTTACCAAGTTTAAGCACAGTGAATTTCTTCTCGCCACCATTGACTGTAGCCTGGTCTGTAGGATAAGCGTTGGTAACACCTGTCCATTTAACATTGCTGCTGTAATCAGCCTCTACCGTAGCGGTTCCCTGATGTGTCAGGACTACAGTATAAGACTTGGTCGCAACCTCTTCTGTTGTGGAAACGGTAAGTTTCACAGTCACGTCCTTATCAGTCGTGTTCTCCGCAAATGATACAGTTACAGAGCCATTGCCATCACCTGATTCAGGAGATACCTTATAAGCAGCATTGTCAGAAGAAACTGTCCACTTTACATTGCCCTTTACATCGAAAGAAGCAGAAGTGTCACCAGCCTTTGCTGTGAGAGCGGTAGTGCTTACAGAGAACTTAGGACCGGTTGTTTCCACTTTCTCTACTTCAGTTGCAACTATCTGATAGTGTGTGCCGCCACCGACATACCATCCTTTCACTTTGATATCGCAGTCCACAAACTCATCCATGTTGCCAGTATAATAAGATAAAGAAAGATCTTTATCGGTAACACTTCCGATGTAAATATTATAGTACTTGTCGTTCTTCTTGACATTTCCGGTGAAAGAGACATAAGTGACTTTCGTAGGAGTATCTGCCAAGTTAGCCTCAGTGAACTCAAGTGGAGCAGGATATGTTACAGCATTATTGCTGGAAACCACTGTAGTCGTAGGAGTAGCAATCTGAATAAGGCCGTTGTGCTCACCTGTCGTGCCGGCAACATTGACCTTGTCACCTACTTTAACTTTAGGGTCAGCTTTTACAAAGACAAGCACACTTCCTGTCTCATCAGTAATCACATAGCTCTGGGTGGTAACACCTGTAACCAGAACATCCTTGAGGTCTGCTGCTGAGCCTGCTGCGGCTGCGCAAACTGCAGCGATGGTGTTTCCTGCCGGCTCTGGAGTTTCTCCGCCACCTGTGCTGCCGCCAGTTCCGAGGTCAATGCCCTTGGAGAAGTCGATAGCGGTACCTGCAGAAGCAGCAACGCTAAGGTCGAGGTCATCCATCAGATATGCACTGGCAAGTGTCGCCTTGATGTAGATGTGGAGAGACTTGGTTCCTGAAGGAACTGTGAAGGTAGAAGATGCGAGATCCCAACGACGGTTTTTCAATCCGTTAGGGAATGCATACTCAAGTTTAACCCACTTGCTGCCGTCATTGCTGACATAAACCAGGAACTCTTCAGGAACAAACGTGTTGTCAGCAGCCTGATACAGATTTCTTTCTGAACCGAATGAAATCGTATAATCAGTCTTGCCTTCAGGAAGAGTGATATTCTTCACATGGAAATAATTCTCTTTTGCAAACCAGAGATAGTTCTTTCCGGAGCCCGAATAGTCAGAATATTTGCTGTCGGATGCACCAGTGGAATTAGTTCTGGCAGACATTCCGCTGAAAGCATACTCCACAGTCGATATACCTGAACCGGTCTCATTCTTCCAACCGCCAAAAGAGTCGAGGTATGTCTTCCAACCAGACTCACCTTTCACTGCAAGTTCTTTATCGAAATCATTGTGATATACGACTGCTGCTGTTGCCGCGCCTGTACCCTTCTGGGAAATTTTCAGCTCTTTGGAATCGAATCCGATAGTCACTTTCACAACGCCCGTACGGTCTGCACCGTCATTGCTCAGGACAGTAACTTCGAGTTTGGTACCGTTTGAAGGAGCACCTTTCTCAGGATTTACTGAAATCCAGTCAACCATAGGAGTGGCTTTCCAGTCACGTGTAGCTTTAACTTCTACAGACTGAGTCGAAGAAGTCGCGTCGAAGGTAAGAGCTGCCGGAGCAATCTCCACTGAAGGAGCACCTGACGGTGTCTCATCCTTATCGCCACAGCTCTGCGCAAAAAGCATTGCTGTCAATGCGAAAGAACCTAAAAATAAAGATTTGAGTTTCATGTTATTGCTTGTTAATATTTATATTGCCTTGCATAGGAACTACAAATATAGCCAAGTATCCCGAAATAACCAAACTAAATCGTTAAATATGTAATATGCCGTCCGCCTCCACCATTTTTCGGCCGACAGATTCAATTTTTAGATATAATTACTACTATATTGATTTTTATTGCTATTTTTGCAGATAACAGATACCATTGTATGTATTACGAATATAACCCGGAGAGCATTGACGACATTTTGAAAGTAATGGCGGCCAATGCGAAAAAACGTCGTCTTGAAAAAGGCTGGACCCGCAAATATCTTTGCGAGAGGTCCGACGTCCCAGTTTCCACCATAGCGAAATTCGAGAGCCTCCACACTATCTCCCTGGCTTCCTATGTAGCCATAGCCAAGGCCCTGGGCTATTCATCCGACGTGAAAAAACTCATGTCCGAAGCCATCTTCACCACAATGAAGGAGCTCGACACCATCAACAACAACAAAAACAGAAAGAGAGGTCAACGTGAAAATCATAAATAAACTTAGCGTTAATATGGAAGGCCGCAAAGTCGGTGAACTTGCAATGGCTCCCGACAACAGGCATTGCGTATTCCAATATTCAAGAGAATGGCTGGCTGACGGATTTTCCGTTTCACCTCTGGAATTACCTCTGCGCCAGGACCTTTTCATTGCCCAGAAAGACTCATTTGCAGGCAATTTCGGAATATTCGATGACAGCAGCCCGGACGGATACGGCCGCTACCTGCTTAGCCGGCTTCTACGGAAACAAGGCATTGACGCTTCGACATTGACTCCGGTGCAGATGCTGAGCATCGTGGGCGAATCCGGTATGGGAGCATTGGCATACCTGCCTGAGACTTTTGTGGGCGAAGACAAGACTCTGCCTGAACTGGATGAGCTTCAAGATTTAGCTTTCAATGTCCTGTCGGAGAAGTCGGACAAGGATGAAGATGTTTTATACTTCAATAGCGGTAATTCCGGTGGATGCCGACCAAAATGCCTGATGAAAGATGATGAAGGAGAGTGGCTGGTAAAGTTCCGGCACGTTTATGATCCTGCTGATTTCGGCAAGATGGAGTACGATTATAATGTGGCGGCCGCTGCTTGCGGAATAGAAGTTCCGGAATTCAAACTCATTGACAATAAATATTTTGCGTCCAAACGATTCGACGTCCGAGGCGGAAAACGCCTTCATGTCGCGACTGCCGGCGCATTGCTTGGGCTGTCATTGAATGAACTTACAATGGATTACCGGAATCTGCTGCATCTGACGGGCTTCCTGACGCAAGACCCTGCCCAGGTCGAGCAGCAGTTCAGAAGAATGGTTTTCAATGTCATAGCCGAAAACAAGGACGACCATCCGAAAAACTTCAGTTTCATTTGCGAAGCCGGTGCCTGGCGCATAAGTCCGGCATACGACCTGACGCTCTGTCGCGAAGGCTACCGAGGCGAGCATGCGACATCAGTAATGGGCAACGGCCTCCCCACAAAGGCAGACCTGGTCAATGCCGGCACAGACATCAAAATACCAGAGTCCCGCTGCCAGGAAATCATCGAAGAAATCGCCACCACATGTGAGAGACTGCTGACAGGATAAGCATACAACCGTGCATGCTGCTTGCAATTTGCATTTGTGCAGTTTTTGGCTGCACAAATACCGGGACGACACAGGGAATTACGCACCACAGCAACATGGCCTGTTTTTCCGAAATAGAAAACGGGCGGCCCGGTAATGGGTCGCCCGCGTATAAGAGATATCTGCAAATCAATTACTTGATAATCAGATTTCTAACCTCATAAGTAGGAGCTGCAGTAGTAGAGCCTACGTACTTAAATGCGATCTGCATCTTGGAACCTACAAAATTCTTAAGATCGAAGTCCCCTGACTCTACAAAAGTCCAACTTTTTCCTTCAGGATAAGTAGGAACGGTGATCAATGTCCAATCTGCATCAGCTGCCTTCTTGGCATATATGAAGATATGGTCAGTAACATTGTCGCTGCCTACGAAGTTCATTGCATGCTCGAATGAAAGCGTGGCTGCTTTAACCTTCGTAAGATCAATCTCAGGAGAAATCAACCATGACTCAGATTCAAGATTCCTACCGCCCACAAATGAAGACGCCTTCATATAACCTTTGTCTGCATCATGTTTCCAAACATAAGTAGAACCTTCCGGCAGTTTAACGTCATTGATGGTAAAATCGCCCTTAGATGACTTGAAATTCTCCACGAAGTATGCTGCAGGCGCCTGAGTAATCTTGCATGTGCCTTCAGATGACTGTTTTGCATCACTTGAAGAGAACTTGACCTCAGCCACACGCTCGGCTACACCTTCATTTGCAACAGCAGAGAAAGCTACGATTGCGGTATCGGCAGGATTAGCGTCAATCTTGGTAGGCTCACCCTTCTTGTAGGTCATACCCTTGAAAGTAAGCCAACTGCAATCCTCCGGCAATGTCACGAACACGCCTCTGCCCTTGTAAGCGACTTTCACTGAAACATCAGATGCCGTCTTAGGAACGTCAACTGACGGTGTCATCACTTTCATGAGAGACTTCTTGATGCTGAGCACAGTAACGTCAACCAGCTGCTTCTTGCCGCCGTACTCACCTACAGGTCCTTCAACTACTACGACATCACCGATTTCAAGACCGAGGCTTGCAAAATTCTTCTTAGCACCCTTCTTGTCGAGTGTTCCATAGATATAAAGTGAACCGGTTTTGTCTGTAAGATACCAGTTTCCATAAGTCGTGTTCTCAATGGTCGTACAAGTACCACTAACCCTGACATTCTTACCGACAGCTGTCTCATTAGCCTCTTTACAAGTAACCTTAACGGCAGCGAGGGAGCCCTGACGGACTCTGAGGAACTGCTTGTTGGCACCAGCCTTGATAGTGAGCTCAAACTCCCTACCGCCTTCTGAAGCCGCAGCATTGAAGGTCAAAACTTCTTTACCAGCCTTGCCGGACATCTTGTCAACGGCAAGCCAAGCAGGCTCTTCTGATTTGATGCTGCCGTCCTTATTTCTTTTAATGACATTTGGCCAATTGTCATCGGTCACAAACTCCCAGTCCACACTTGACTCAACAGTCACAGTAGCGGTACCACCTTTGGTCGAAATTGACAGATATGTCTCAGAGAGCTGAATATCGTCAAGATATCCTACCGTATCATCATCACATCCGACAAATGCGAAAGATGATGCCAGAACGGCGGTCAATAAATATTTAAGTTTCATATTATTCTGATATACGATTAGTTAAACATATATTTTATACCCACTGAAGCATACCAGCACTGACCGATTACCGGGTTGTAGACGAATGTCTTGACACCGTCTTTCACGTTTTTCGGAGTAGAGAACACCGGATATCCTTCGCTGTCGGTAGAATCGTATTTGAGAATACGACCCTCATTCAGATCGGTATTCATATACTTGGATACGCCCCACTTGGAGTTGAAGAGGTTAAGCAAGTTCTTTATGTCGAGGCTGAGCTGAAGAGTATTTGTGGTCTTGCCAGCTTTGATCTTGAAGTCGTGCTTGTAGCTGAAGTCAACTCTGTGAACCCATGGAGAGTAAACGCTATAAGCTTCTGCGTACTTGCCCTGGTGCTTGCTGAGATACTTGTCATTATGGACATAATTCATGAAGCGGTCGCGATCGTTGTCTGAAACGAAGCGGAACTTATTTTCAGCAACTTCCTTATCTGTAGGGATATACAATGCATCATAAGCATAACCGTCACCATTCATATCATTTGCAAGCATATATGAATAGTTGTAACCGCCTTTCCATGTTTCGTAAATGAAGCTGAAGTGGTTTCCGCACTTGTCATGGTGAGTGAGAGATGCGATGAAACGGTCAGGTGTCACGTACTGTGAGTTATGGAGAGGAATGTTGTTAGGACCTGCAGATGTCGGAACATAAGTGAATGCAGACTCTGCGTTGGAACCTGGCATACCGGTAATCTCCTTGGAAGCTGTATGGGTATAAGCAGCCATAATGCTGAGATTCTCGATAGGACGCATGTTCACTGTAACATTGGCAGAATAGCCGTATCCCTTGTGAGTGTTCTCGAGGACGAATGCCTTGGTTCCGCTTCTGAATGTTGAAGGGAAGATCGGACGGTTGTCAGCACCGTTCCATCTTGCGTATCCCTCAATAGGAATGATGCTCCAGTCAGACATCATGACGCCGTTCACTGTCTTGTTGTAGATACCCTCAGCAGTGATGGAGAATGGGAATGATGTAGGGAACTGATAGTCCACTGCCAATGAAGTCTTCCATACCTGAGGCATCTTGAACTTGCGGTCCACAGCAGAGATTGAAGAAGGAACGGTTCCCTTATCCGGAGAAATGTCTGACGGATAGCCGAGACCTACGAGTTTGTCGAGGAGAGCCTGGCCTGTAGCCTTACCGCCATTGGTAACTAGACCACCCTTGAACGCATCCATAGTGAATCCCTTCTTTTCGGCATTTTTGGCATTGATCTGAGCCTGATACTGTACCATACCTGAGTTTGTAGGCATGTTGGTGAAGAATACGAGAGGCAGACGACCTGAGAAGAGACCTGTACCTCCACGGACTGTGAGGGTCTTGTTCTTCAGCACGTCCCAAGTAAAGCCGACACGAGGCGAAACAGTAACCTTGCCTGAAGGCCACAAACCGGTGTCGATATTGCGGACTTTGTTGTTGCTGTCGTAGTAGTCAATGGCCTTGATGGCATTGTTAGTCATAAGATCGCCATTGTCGAAGAACAAACCGTCGAAACGGATACCGTAGGTAAGTTTGAAGTTCTCTGTAGCACTCCACTCGTCCTGGGCATAGATACCGACTTTGTGGAACTGAACTCTTGCAGCAGGGTTCTTTTCGCCGCCGTAACCATAGGTAAGGCAGACAACCTCAGGAGCAGCGCCATTGATGAAATCATCTACGCTAAGGTAACGGTAGTAACCTGTTCCGTTTCTCATGTAAGCATTGTCAGCCATCTGATACTCATAGTTCAGACCGGCAGTAATCTTGTGAGTTCCGAAATAGTATGTGAGGTCATCCTTCACGTTCGCAATCGTATTGTGGACTGCGTTGTTCCATGCGAAGAGCTCATATCCGAGAGAGATGTACGGGGTATTGGTTCCAGTACCGTCCATGATGTCGATGAAAGGGAACTCGCTTGAGTTTGTTCCTCTGACGTCATCAAGCTTGGAGAATGTCGCAAGGAACTGATTTGAAAGGTTGTCAGTAATGCGGCTGTTCAAATCCAATGACAATGAGTGAACCAGATTGTCCATAGAGTACATCGAGTTCGCATAAGACATTGAATAGAGGGACATACGGGCATATGCAGAACGTGTACCACCGTCCATAGAAGATGCGTTAGGAGCTGACCAAGATACGTTCTTGGTGAAGTTGTAACGAAGTGCAAGATGATTCTTGGAATTGATGTTCCAGTCAATTCTTGCGAGGAGCTTCATGTTGCTCTCATCAGCAGGGAAACTTGTGAAAGAGCCTGTATCGTATCCGTATTTTTCCTTCACATGAGCAGAAACCTTTTCCATATCAGCTACGGTAGCGTATGAGAGGGATGCTGCTGCAGATGGCTCTACGGTTTCGTCAGCTCTTGCTCTCCATGTGTTCGCGATGGAAGGGATCTTCGAATATTCGGCATTGACGAAGAAGAAGAGTTTGTTCTTGACGATCGGTCCGCCGAGGGTCATACCGTAAGTGGTAGTTCTGTCTTTTTCACGGGCACTTGCAATCTGGGTTCCATCTATTGTATCACCACGCATGTTTTCATTGCGGTGATAGACGTAAGCCGAACCCTTGAAAGTGTTGGTACCAGACTTGGTGATGGCATTCACACCACCTCCGATGAAGTTGGTCTGACGCACATCGTACGGAGAAATAACCACCTGAAGTTCCTCGATAGCATCGATGGAAATAGGGTTACCGCCTCCAGGAAGCTTGGAATTGAGACCGAAGTTGTTGTTGAAGTTCGCACCGTCAACGGTAAAGTTGGCTGTACGTCCGTCTGTTCCGGCGAATGACATTCCGTTTCCACCATAAGGTGAAAGTCTGGTAACGTCTGACAAGCTTCTGCTCACAGTAGGCAATGATGTAATCTGGCTGCTGGTTATGTTGGTGGCAGCACCTGTTTTTTCACTGCTGAACTTGGATTTTGCAGTTCCGATGACAACTACCTGCTCAAGGAACTCTGTTGATTCTTTGAGAGTAGCGTTAAGGTTGTAAGTCTCAGCAAGCTGAAGTGTTACATCCTTGAAGACAATGGCATTGTAACCGACAGATGATACCTCGACCTTATATGGGCCTCCGGCACGCATACCATTGATGGTATACTGTCCTTTCTGGTTAACAATAGCTCCGTAAACAGTTCCGGAAGGCTCATGAGTAGCTACTACAGCTGCTCCGACTGCCGGTTCTCCTTTTTCATCGGTGACACGACCACCCATTGAAGATGTTGTCACCTGCGCATAGGCTAGCGAACCTGCCAACATAGCGATGCCGGCAAGTAACAAATGCTTTAATGAATAATTCATAGAGGTAATTATTGTTATTATAGTTTGTATGCAAATTTAAGTTATTACTTACAAATATAAAACACTAAAACAATTAAAGTCGTGTTAATTACATATTTCCGTCTCTTTTTAAATACAATTTAAAGCGTTCAAATCACCGTTTGACCGATGCTGTTCCGATATATCGTCGGCAGGAGTTTTTTTCTTTCCGAAAAAATATTTTGCTATTCGGAAATATCAGCTTACCTTTGCAAAACTGATGTGGAGAGATTTGCCTGCTTGCAACCACGTTAAAAAATGCTAAAATGTTGACAAACGGTGACCGCGTGGCGCGGAAACCACTTTTCATATCAATGTTTTGTGTTTTTGTTACGTCTCCACATCAGTGGGACGTTTTTTTTGTGTCCGGACGACTGTCAGGAGCCGTGAAAAAAGCATTGACGCAGATGCCTGAACCACCTGCGCTGGAAGATTTTAAAAATATTGGATATGAACTACTTATTTACATCAGAGTCTGTTTCCGAGGGACATCCTGACAAGGTTGCCGACCAGATTTCAGACGCTATCCTGGACGAATTCCTGAGACAGGATGAAGATTCCAAAGTTGCCTGCGAGACTTTCTGCAGCACCGGCCTTGTAGTGGTAGGCGGTGAAGTGAGGGCGGAACACGCTTATGTGGATATCCAGTCCACAGTAAGGAAGGTCATCAACAATATCGGCTATGACAAGGCCGACTATATGTTCGACGGAAACTCCTGCGGTGTTCTTTCAGCTATTCACGAGCAGAGTGCAGATATAAATAGAGGTGTAGTGAGGGAAAATCCTGAAGATCAGGGTGCCGGAGACCAGGGCATGATGTTCGGTTATGCCTGCCGTGACACGGAAGAGTACATGCCGCTGCCGCTGGCTCTTTCACATCTGACCCTCCAGATTCTGTCAGATATCAGAAAGAACAGCCACGACCTGATGCCATATCTCAGGCCTGACGCCAAATCCCAGTTCACCATCGAATACGACGAGCACAATCACCCTGTACGCGTCCACACTATCGTTGTTTCCACACAGCACGATGAATTCGTGGCACCGGAACTCGGAAATATGAAGTATGATGAGGCTGTGCGTCAGTTCGGCCAGGAGAGAGTGGACAAGGCGATGCACGACAAGATCGAAAAGGACGTAAGGGAAATCCTTCTGCCTAAGGTCATTGCCTCCCTCCCGGAAAAGACCGCGTCTCTGTTCAAGAATGATTTCATTCTTCATGTCAATCCTACGGGCAAATTCGTTATCGGAGGTCCTCACGGAGACACAGGTCTGACCGGCCGCAAAATCATTGTCGATACTTATGGCGGACGCGGTGCGCACGGTGGCGGAGCATTCTCAGGAAAGGATCCGTCAAAGGTGGACAGGTCAGCCGCATACGCAGCAAGATACATCGCGAAGAACCTTGTCGCTGCCGGTGTCGCTGAAGAAGTTCTGGTCCAGCTGGCCTACGCTATCGGTGTCGCAAAACCAGTCAGCGTATTCGTAAACACCTATGGCACAGCAGCCAACGGACTCACTGACGCAGCCATCGCGGAGAAGGTCAATGAAATTTTCGACTTGAGGCCTGCTAAAATCATTGAGAAATTCCAGCTCAAGAATCCTATTTACGAGCCGACCGCAAGTTATGGCCACGTAGGACGCAAGCCATATACCAAGTCCGTAAAAGTGGTACGTGACGGCAAACATGTAGAGAAAGTTCTGCAGTTCTTCGGCTGGGAGTTCCTCGACTCCGTACCGAAAGTCAAAGAGGCCTTCGGCCTGTAGTCCTCCTATCGGACGTTCTTGTCGAATCCGTCAGGAATGAAATTCTTGTTGACCGGGGTCAATTTCACGAAAACACATCCGTGAGGTGCAACCTCGGTTTCCCATCTTTCTTGATAGCCGCAGGTATAGACATCCTTCTGTCTCCAGAGGTCTCTGATAAAACCTAAGGGCGCAGCGCGTAAAACGCTAGCACTCAATGAAATAGCCATTTTCAGAGTTGTGGTTTTGGCAACTCTGAAAATGGTTATATTATTGATATACAATTACTTAAGCGATGCGCTTCATCAGACACCTTTGTATCGTCCTGAAAAAAGTTTACCAAGAAAGCAAACTTTTATAGAAGCTAAATACTATCGGGCGATGCGGCGCGCCCAGGGAAAAATGCTGCGCGAGTACTTCTCGGGAGTGTCTGTAGAAAGCCTGTCAAGGAGGTATGGCTACAGCGTGATAAAAATCAAGACGATGGCCAGTGACTTTATCTATCAATGCGAACTCACACAAGAAAGGAGGACCTGTCATCCAGCCACCTCGCACCACAAAAGACTAAACATCCAAGCAGACTCACGGAATGGACTTTGTCCGGAAGCCCCCGTCTTTTCACGGACATGTTGTTCATTTTGAATAACTTATCCGTGAAACCCCACCTATTTACGGACAAACTGAGCATTTTGAGTCAACTTTTTACAGTAATAAGGTTTATGGTGGCGAGCCAGACAGCCTCGCACCGCAAAAAACAAAACATCCAAGCAGACTCGCCGAAATTAATGAAGCCGAACAGCGGCGTCAGATACACATTCTCCCCCTCTCCGTAAATCTTCCTTATATACGGATTACGAGCAAAGTTGCATCAGTCAAATTGTTTAACATCCTGACAAACAAAGATGGCGGAGCACATTATGAAAACAACTTTGCACATTATGAAAACAAGTTTCAAGATAAGATAATGGAATTGTTGAGGCGCTGGTATCATTGGAACTATATCTAAAGAAGAATCCCCTAAACCAACCACACCACCAGTTTCGACGTTTTCGCATATATTCCAAACACTCCTGAAACGGTCGCCAAGTCGAAGAAATCATCGCTGGTTTTCTGCTTGATAGCGACTGCAATCTGAAACCAACACCAAGTCGAAGAAGAAGTCACGGGATTGAGAGAGCTCCGCCACAGGTAAATTCCGGTAATTTCTGAACTAATGAGCATCCAGACGAGCCTGTGAATATCCTCATAATGAACTGGCATCCAATCGATTATGTCAATTTAAAGCAAAATGCAAATATGCTCATCCCCCTGTTTTTTTATGGGAGTGAGCATATTGACAAACAGGTTTAAATTCGTATAATAACTTATAATTCAATATGTTACAAGCGCTTTTACTATATTGGCGATATGATCATTGGTTCGATAAAACCATTGCAAGCACCTTACCTGAAATGCTTTTTGTTTGCGCGTAGGAGCGAAAAATCATTCTCGCACACCTAAATATCATCTCAATCAACACAGGAAAGTATCTGAGTACGCCAGCCTTGACAACATTGACAAACAAAATTACGTAAAGGCCATGACAGCAGCACGTGACACCCATAATCAGATTGAGTATGCCAAGGAGATCGGGCACTCAGAGGGACTTGAAGAAGGACTCGTGAAAGGACGTGAGGAAGGCAGAGAGGAAGGACTTGAAGAAGGACTCTCGAAAGGACGTGCGGAAGGTAGAGAGGATGCGAAACAACAAATCGCGATTAACCCGCTTCAGTTGGGGACGCCATGTGAGATCGTGGCGAAGGCGACCGGCTTGTCCGTGGAGGAGGTTACTAAGCTTAAGGAAAGCCTCTGAGTACGCCAGCCTTGACAACATTGACAAACAAAATTACGTAAAGGCCATGACAACAGCACGTGACACCCACAATCAGATCGAATATGCCAAGGAGATCGCGCACGAGGAAGGACTTGAGGAAGGTCTCGCGAAGGGGCGTGTAAAAGGTCCGGCCAAGACAGGTCGGACCTTATTGTGTATTGCCGGCCGCACCCACTTGAACTAAAGGCGACAGCTGTGTAGGACTTGTCGATGACCGATGGTCCCTAACGGATGTTCTTGTCGAATGAAGAAAGGGTTCTGAGGACAGTCACATAACCGACCGATGATCCCTATCGGATATTCTTGTCGAATCCGTCAGGAATGAAATTCTTGTTGACCGGGGTCAATTTCACGAAAACACATCCGTGAGGTGCGACCTCGGTTTCCCATCTTTCTTGATAGCCGCAGGTATAGATATCCTTCTGCCTCCAGAGGTCTCTGATAACCTGAGAGCCCATCACGCCTATTGACTTAGGAATAAAGCCGATCATTTTAGGAGAAGACGACAGGTTGAACATGGCGATGGCGACAGTGCCGTCAGCAAGCGGTTTCAGATATGTTGCGTAATCCTTGTCACCATAAATCCTGGCGCCCTGCCAGCCGAGTTCGTCCTGGTTCACATCTATCACTTCGCTGTTGCACAGGAGGTTAAGCGTAAAGTCGTCCATCTCGGCCATATCACAACCTATAAGGAGAGGTGATGCGAGAATGCTCCAGAGAGTGATGTGAGTGTACTGCTCATCAGCCGAAAGCTTGGAATCATGAGTGGACGGTCCCCAGCCGACCTTTCCGACCACGAGCATATCCGCATCCGGCCAGTTGCCGGGCCTTTTGAACGATGCCCATTTATCCTGGCCGAATCCGATTTTCGACATATTGGCCCAGTTGTCCCTGATGTCGCCGGTGGTTCTCCAGCAATTCGCATATTTGGTTATGTATGAAGCCATTCCGACTTTGGAGCTGTTGGATAAGCTATATACGATATCCCGCCCTGTAGCGCGGAGCGCATCCGCCATAAGACGGACATTGTACTCGTCGTTAGGATTCCAGTCATATTTCAGGTAGTCCACTCCCCAGTCTGCCCACTGCTGAGCATCCACATCCACGAATTTATACTTGGTGAAATACCAGAGCGAATCACGCTTCATCTTGCTACGGTCCAGTTTATGGAACTCGTCGCAGATACCTTTCTCGATAAAATCATATTTTCCGTCCGGAGTATCAGCACTTTCGCCGCAATGCCCTGCATATGTAGCCACCCACGGTCCGGAATAGATTCCGAGTTTCAGGCCATTGGAATGAAGAAAATCTCCCAATGTCTTCATATCAGGGAACTTGGAGTTCGGCTGGATAGCATTGGTCTTGCCGCCTCTGAGTCCCTGCCAGCCGTCATCGATATTGATAAATGACCAGCCGTAATCCACCAGACCCTTGTCGAGCATTGCCTGAGCCGAGCTCATCACTTTCTCCTGGCTCACGCTGTTTCCCCAACAGTTCCATGAGTTCCAGCCCATCGGAGGAGTGAGGGCAATCTTGTCACCGATGACGATCTTGAAGTCGCGCTCGACTGTGCCAATGCTGTTGGCCGCTTTCAATGTCACCTTGTATTCGCCTGCTTTTTTTACGGAACCTGTGATGATACCGGTATTTTCATCCAGTTTCAGCCCTTTAGGAAGGCCTTCTGCGCTGAACAGAATCGGACGTTCTCCAGTACAAGGTATCCTGTACAGGAAATCCGCACCGGGACGGGCACCATAAACCTTGGCTCCATTGATTCTTGGTGAAGGCGAGGCCTTATGCGTAAGAATATACTGAGAAGTATCATTCTTTTCTGAAGCTGAAACTGTGGCCGGAAGAAAAACGACACCGGCAAGAACCGCTAAGTAAAATAGAGTCCTTTGTCTGAAATTCATCATATAATGAGTTATTAGTTGTGTAAGTGTTCGATAGGGACGCCGGTTATTCACCCCGCTCCATAGCCCTGCGCAAGTCTTTTTCCTTGATGGACTCACGCTTGTCATACTGCTTCTTACCGCGCGCAAGGGCGATATTCAGCTTGGCATATCCGTTTTCTGATATGAAGAGCCTTACAGCCACGATGGTGAGGCCCTTTTCCTTTACCTTCTGGTTCAGATGGCGGAGTTCACGTTTCTGAAGGAGCAGTTTGCGGTCACGGAGCGGCGCATGCTGTCCCCATGAGCCCCAGGCATACAGAGCAATGTTGATTCCGCGCACGTACAACTGTCCTTTGTCGAAATAGCAGAACGCATCTGACATGGAAGCCCTGCCCGCACGGATCGACTTGATTTCTGTTCCGCAAAGGACAATGCCTGCCGTATAGTTTTCCAGGAACTCGTAATCAAACGAGGCCCTTTTGTTGTTTATATTGACTCTGCTCTTCTTCTCTTTCGCCATAATTCCTTAAGACGCCGCCTGAATAAAACAGCATCCAAATGCAAATTTATCGTTATTTTTGCATAAATCAATCAAATCGTCATCTGATGCCTACAAAAAACCCATACGGCAACACCTACATAGCTGACTTGCCGGAACCGGAGACAATATCCGCGGAAGAAATACTCGAAAGCATTGACAACAAGAGCATTGACCTTGTCTGCGTGCTCGGGCCGACCGCTTCCGGGAAGACGAAATACGCTGTAGAACTGGCGCGGGAGCTGAACCGTCTGAGGGCGGAAAAATACGGAGCGGATAGTGTCAATGCCACAGGCTCGGTCAATGCCGCAGGAGCGGAGATTCTTTCCGGGGATTCGAGGCAGGTTTACAGAGGCATGGATATCGGAACAGGCAAGGACCTGAACGAATACGGGGAGATTCCATATCATCTTATCGACATCGTGGATGCCGGTACCAAATTCGACCTGTACCAGTATCAGAAGGCGTTCGAGAAGGCATACAAGGACATCATGGACAGAGGAGGAATACCCATATTGTGCGGAGGCTCAGGACTTTACCTCGAAGCTGCCACATGCGGTTACTCGATTCCGGACGTGCCGCCTTCTCCTGAACTGAGGGCCGAACTGGAAGAAAAGCCTATGGATGAACTCGTGTCAATGCTGGCATCCATGAAGACTCTGCACAACAAGACCGACATTGACACGAAAAAAAGAGTCATCAGGGCATTGGAAATAGCTTTGTGGCAGAAGGAGCATCCTGTGGAGAACACTGCGTTCCTGCCGAAGAACACATATTACATCGGCACATTGGTCTCACGCGAGGAGAGGAACAGGCGAATCGATGCGAGGCTGGACGCAAGGATCGAGGAAGGCATGGCGGATGAGGTAACGCGACTGCTTGACAGCGGCGTTCCCGCAGAGAATCTGACTTACTATGGACTTGAGTACAAGTTCGTTACACAATACGTCTTAGGAATACTCAGCCTCGAGGAGATGAAGACGCTTCTGGGCAATGCCATCCACCAGTTCGCAAAACGCCAGATGACCTGGTTCCGAGGGATGGAGCGCAAGGGCATCCGGATACATTGGGTCGAGCCTTGACGTGGCAGCAGAAAGCCTCTACTTTGAAGATGGCGGAAGCGGATGGCCGGGAAGTGTACGCGGAGCCTCAGCAGCACGCCAATATGCAGCGTCGAATTCGGGATATACAAATTCCCCGTCATGGTCTATGGTAAACGCGATGTAGTTTATCTTGAACCCCTGGGCGAGGAAATTCTGCTCGTAGAAAGTCTGCACTTCGAACAATGCATCCACGGCAGCCTTGCCGCAGACCGAAGAGAAGTCCGACGAGTAAAGCGAATCTCTATCCTGCCCGTAAAGATCTGACGTAGAAGCCAATACGTGCAGATTGTTCGCCTCACACACGGCCTTCGTATATTCGTACAGGAAAGTGCTGTCGGTCTTAAGATGGATGATGCCGCCCTTCTTCAGAAAATGTCTGTATCTTTCCAGGAACATCGGGCTTGTAAGACGACTGTTCTCACTTTTCATCTGCGGGTCAGAGAACGTCAGCCATATTTCCGAAATCTCGCCAGGAGCGAAAAACGCCTCGATAAACTCTATTCTGGTACGGAGAAATGCCACATTCGGCAGTTCATTCTCGGTCGCAAACTTGGCCCCTTTCCAGAGCCTCGCTCCCTTGATGTCCACACCGACATAGTTCATGTCCGGGTTTCTCTGGGCCAGCGCCACAGTATATTCCCCCTTTCCGCAGCCCAACTCCACCACAACCGGCGTCTTTCTGCCGCCGAACATTGTTTCGGACCAATGTCCTTTGACCGGATGGTCTTTCAGTACCAATGAATTACGGGACTCGTCCCCCGCCCTGTCCAACACCTCTTCAGATGCCGGCTGAAGCAAACATCTGAAAGTGGCATTCTCGCTGAATTTCTTTAATTTTCCGTGTCCCATATTCTATTTCAACACTAATACTTTAACTCTCCTGTCCACTCTTTCGATTTCCAACCCGATACCGGTCAGGCCGTATTTTTTCAATGAATCTTCCGGCGCCTTTATATAAAGTTTCCACAATCCCGGCTTGACAGGAACCAGTCCGGCCCCGATTCTATCCGTAAGCACCTTGTCATAATAGGAAGAATCCCGGAGCGCCGAGCGCTGAAGCACAATATTGTCCTCAAACAGTTCTCCATCAGGAGATTCCCAGACCACGAGCAACGGCATTGACCTGAATGAAGAAAATTCCCTGTCAATGCAGGACAGCGATGCGAGCAGCGAAAAATCGTATGCGGACAATGTGTCGGTCATATCAGCATTGAACACGAACCGGCCATAGGCATCGCGTGCTCCAGTACGCACAAACTGCGCGTAAGAACTTGGTCTTGAACAAGATAGCGCCAACATTGACAAGAGCAGCACTCCTGTCAAAGCGATACTTTTATGGCTCCGGACTATCACCTGAGATTCTGTTATTTGCTGTTCGGCTTCTGCTGCTGGCCATTCTGCTGCTGGCCATTCTGCTGACCATTCTGTTGCTGACCATTCTGACGCTGGCGTCTTCCGTCACGGCCCTGACGGTTTGGCCTGTCCGAGCCGCCCTGACGGCCCTGCTGACGTGGTGCCGCCTGATTCTTGTCGTCACCACGGCCACGCTGACGGCCACCATTCTGGCGACGCTTTTTCTTTCCAGGTGAATCGAAACGCGTGATGCTGTCGTCTCCTACCGCAGTTATGAATTCCGGCATTTCCGGCTCCGGTTCAGTCTTGAGAGACTCAGGCTTGATTCCGTTCCGGTTCATCTTGATCACCTCACGAACCTCAGATGCGGCAAGAGGGAACAGATTTGCCAACGACCCCTTGTCATAAGAGAAATACATCACCTCTTTCAGGATGTCAGTCTTCATCAGATAAGCCAGTCCGTCCTGGAACTCAAGCGGCTCCTGTACACGAGGAATGCGGGACTGCGCATCCAAGTATGTGGCCACCTCATAATTCAAGCAGCATTTGAGCTTACCACATTGACCTGCAAGCTTTTGCGGATTGAGAGACAAATCCTGGCAACGTGCCGCCGCCGTGGTGATGGACTTGAAATTCGTGATATAGTTCGCACAGCACAGCTCCCTGCCGCATATTCCCAGGCCGCCTATCAGACCTGCCTCCTGACGTGCTCCGATCTGCTTCATCTCTATCCTGATGCGGAATTCCTCAGCGAAAACCTTGATAAGTTGACGGAAATCCACACGCCCGTCCGCTATGTAATAGAAAATGGCCTTGGTGCCGTCCCCCTGGAATTCCACGTCTCCGATTTTCATATCCAGACCGAGTTCCACAGCTATCTGACGGGAACGGATCATCGTTTCCTGCTCACGCGCAATCGCCTCCTGCCATTTTTCGATGTCGAGGGACTTTGCCTTCCTGTAGATTTTCTTGAATTCCGTATTTTCAGGGTCAATGCCCCTGCACTTCATCTGCTTGCCGACTATCGGGCCCTCGAGTGTAACGATACCCAAGTCGTGACCGCTCTGCGCCTCGACGATGACCAGATCGCCCATCTTGATGCTCTGGCCTGAGGAATTCACATAGAACCCCTTCCTCGTATTCTTGAAACGCACTTCGTAACAGTCAGAATACTGCCCCTGGGAAATGCCTTTCAGCCAATTATAGTCCTCCAGTTTGCAGCAGCCCCTGCGGTAGGTGCAGTTCAGCTCATCGTTGGCATCTCTGGTAACCGTACAGCCACGGTTGCAGTCAAACTGTATATTTTCGTTATTTTCCATATCTGTATATATCAACTCACGAACAGTCTGTCAACCATGTTCGTGAACAAAATTTTCTGATTCACATTGCGGACAACCATCGCATTGGCCTTGTTTATCGCCAAGATCGCCCGCCTGCAGAAGTCCGGGCCCAGTTTTGCTGCGGCTTCGCTGAAGAACTCCTTGTACTCAGGACGCACACCGGCAAGAGAAGGCAACCCCTTCTGAATCATATATATCTTTCGTATGCAGTCACCTGCGAATTTACAAAAAGCTTTCTGTTTTTCACGAGAAGCCATCGCCGCTATCACATCACCGGTCTCGAGGACATCCTGAAAATCACGGGCCAATATCCCATCCATCAGCCTCATGAACACGTCCATCATCTCCACATTCTCATCCCGCTCCGCAAGACTCCTTATCGCCACGCCGATGCTTCCACCCGCAAATTCCGCTGCCGCGCCCGCCGCTTCCGCATCCACACCGGTCCATCGTGGCAATGCAGCCGCAATCTCCTCTTTTGCAGCCGGTTTCACCCTTATCAGCTGACACCTCGAACGTATGGTCTGGAGCACCCTTTCAGGCTGATGGGTAACCATGAAGAACAATGTGCGTTCGGATGGTTCCTCAATGATTTTCAGCAGTTTGTTGGCCGTCTCCACCTTCAGTTTCTCAGGCAGCCATATCACCACAGCCCGATATCCGTCAGAATATGAAGAAAGCGAGAGTTCGTTCAGGATAATCTGCGCATCCAGGACCGGAATAACGGAAGATTTCTTGTCAATGCCGAGAGACTCGTACAGTTCATTCTCCATGAAGAACGGGTTGCGCACGAAAAGTTCACGCCACTTCTGTATATAGGTGAGCGACGACGGTTTTTCACTCGACTTGTCCTTGGATGCAGTCGGAAAGACGAAATGCATATCCGGATAAATCAACTTGGAAATCTGGTTGCATGCCGGGCATGTTCCGCAGGAATCCTCTTCCCCACGATGCTTGCAGTTAAGATACTGCATGAACGCTACGATCAGCGCCAATGCCCCGCAGCCCTCATTCTCGTAAAACATCATAGCGTGCGGAATGCGGCCCGCGACGGCCATTCTGACCAGCGCTGCCTTCACTTCAGCATTTCCTATGACATCCGAAAACCTCATGACTTTCTGTCCGCCGTAAATTCTGCAATTTCACCCAGCATCTCGACCTCCTGCATATTTCCGAAAGGCCTCAACGCTATCCTCGCATTGTCCACATACTCGTAAAGACGCTTGCGGGCATATTCGATTCCGCCCTCCGACTTCACAAACTCAATGATTTCACCGCCATACTCAGGGTGATCATCGATTCTGCACAATTTCCGCCTGATCTCCCGTCCACGCTCCTCACCAGCTTTGGCCAATGCCCCGAGCAGAGGCAATGTTATCTTCTTTTCCTTCAGATCCAGCCCCACCGGCTTGCCTATCTCGGCATTCTCTTCATAGTCGAAGATATCATCCCTTATCTGGAATGCGACGCCTAGACATTTCGCATAGGTCCTGGCCGCCGACATCTTCTCCTCAGTCGCGCTCACCGAGATCGCTCCTGCAGCAGCGGAAGCCACGAACAATGATGCCGTCTTGTCGTAAATTATTCTGTAATAATCCTTTTCGAGCGTATCGCCGGTCTCGGCCTTCTGCAGTTGAAGCAATTCCCCCTCAGCGAGGTCTGTCAATGTGGAGGCAAAAATCCGTATGACCTTATCCGACGAATTCCTGCTGGCGAGAATGTTCTCCATTCCCTTCACCAGCCAGTAATCCCCCAGCAGGACAGAAGCGCGTCCTCCGAGAATGGACATCACCGTAGGCGCACCCCGGCGCACAGGACTGTCATCCGCCACATCATCGTGGAGAAGGGTCGCATTGTGCAACAACTCCACAGCAGCGGCATATTTTATCGTATCATCAGTAACAAATCCTCCGGAACAGGCCTTGGCCACAAGCAGAGTCAGCACAGGCCTCACCTGCTTTCCATTATGCGAAAGAATCGCCCTGTTCGTCTTGTCCAGCAACTCAATATCCGTGGACAGCGACGTCGCCATCAGCTTGTTTACCTTGTCCAGGTCCTCTTTCAGAAAATCCTTTATGCTGCTGAAATCCATATCTACAACATTTTCACAAGTTCATCCACCGTCTTCGGGAATGATATAAGCTCCATAGTAGCGGCATCCATCATCCTGGTATCCACATAATGCTCAAGGAGCGCGATGAGCTTGTCATAGAATCCGTCGATGTTCAGAGCGAAAATCTTCCCGCCATACCTCTGGAGCTTGGCAAGCGTCAGTGTCTCCACCAACTCTTCCAATGTCCCCACTCCGCCAGGCAAAGCTACCGCAGCACACGTCCCCTCACGCATTTTGTCCTTGCGCTCGGACATCGTATCCACCCATACGGTCTCTGTCAGTTCACGGGCGACAACACTTTCCATAAATCGCGGAATCACGCCGACATGTCTTCCGCCGGCAGCAACCACCTCGTCAGAGACCACACCCATAGTGCCCTTCCGGGTTCCTCCGGACACCACCGTATAGTCCCTTTCCACAAGAGCACGGACCAGCTCCTTCGCAGCACTGTCATATTTCGGATCAATGCCGCTTTGGCTTGAGGAGCAGAATATCACCACTTTCCTATCGCAAGTCATATCAGAACATAAAAGCTAATGAGAACGATATGCCGTTGAAGTTCCTGCCGTCCTTGAACGCATCCTTGACATGCTTGCCGACATCGTTCATCTTGCCGCTTTCAGAATAGAGAGAACCGAAGTTCCAGTAATATTTCACTGAAACCTGCATCTTCCAGACATCGATTCCGGCGCCGAGTCCCAAACCGTACTCCCAACGGGACAAAGCCGCCTCGCTGAAAGATTTGGATGAATAGGATATCGGATCTGAGCCCTTCACCTTGGAATGGAGTCCATATCCGATGAACGGTTCCGCGAACACATAAGGTCTGAAAGCCATCAAGTCAGGTCCCCACTGAACCTGTACAGGGATTTCGATGTAGGAAACCTTCGCATCAAGCTTGAAGTTGTCGATATTCGCATCGCTCAGCTTGGTACCCTTGGCCTGATACAGCACTGAAGTCTGCACGGCAAACCCGAATGCAACAGGAATCTCTGCGGTAACACCGAAATGATACCTGCCTATGGAACTCGGATCCAGATTCTTGGCATTTGATGACGATGAAGTAAATCCGGCCATAATGCCGAGCCTTGCACCGCTACGGTCGCCGGCATAAGCATAGAGTGATGACGCCAATATCACCGCCACTACTGCCGCAGCAAATTTCTTGAACATAATTTTTGCCTCTTTAAGAAAGAGCTTATAAAAGAGCGTCAATTTTAGATGTAATCTGCGCTTTGGGAACAGCACCCACAAGTCTGTCAACTACTTGACCGCCCTTGAAGAAAAGAAGTGTAGGAATGCTTCTGATGCCGTACTGGGCTGCGATATCCTCGCAATCATCCACATTGCACTTCACTATTTCCGCCTTTCCTTCATATTCGGCAGCCACCTCGTCCACTGTCGGAGCGAGAGCACGGCAAGGACCGCACCAGGTCGCCCAAAAATCCACTATTACCGGAGCTGCTCCGGAAATGATATCCGAGAAATTCTCGTTTGTAACTACTTTTGCCATAATAATATATTTTAGAGTTTACAAATATAATAATCTGACCGAAGTTTCGCAAATACGAAATCATTTTGCTGCTCCGTCAGATGCCAAAAAGGGGGATGACATGTAAATCATCCCCCGTACATATATGGATCCAGGCTTCTGTAATCCCTTACGGTTACTTAGAAAGCCTGGGCAGCATCCCAGACAAATACTCTGAGTCCCAATTCCGGCGTTTCCTCATCCTTGGACTTCAGCGCAGAGACGATACCCTGCACCTTGTCATCAGGAACGACGGCGAGAATCGCATAATTCAATGCCGGCCATGCGTGATTGCCATAGTGCGGCTCACCGTCCACAGAACCACGGCCCTGGATATTGTCCCAAAGAGTGAAACCCCTCTGTCCATTGGCGTCGAGGACTTCGAGAACTTCCTCGCTGTACGCCTGATTGTATGATATAAACAATGCTTTCATAACCAATGCTTTTTAGCCGTTTATTGCAGCCTGCTTGGCAAGCTTTTTCTGTTTGTGCTTCTCCTGCCTCGTAGCGAATACGCAGTAGATGGTAGGAATCAGCACCAATGTAACCACTGTCGAAACTGACAGACCCCAGGCAACAGTCACACCAAGTGAGCGCCACATTTCAGAACCTTCACCCGTTCCGATTGCCATAGGAATCATACCGAGCACAGTAGTAAGCGTGGTCATGAGGATAGGACGGAGACGGCTTCTTGCAGCAGTTACCGCAGCGTCGAGAATATTCATTCCCCTCTCACGGCACAGGATAAGGTAGTCAATCAGCACAATACCGTTCTTCACCACGATACCGATAAGAATCAGCAGACCGATCAACGCCATCACACCGAGAGCCGTACCAGTAAGCCACAGACCGAAAATCACACCCACAAGAGCGAACGGCACTGAGAACATGATCACGAACGGACTCATGAATGACTCGAACTGTGATGCCATCACCATATAAACCAGTATGACGATCAATACCATAAGGGTAATGAGATCTACGAACATATCCTGCTGGTCCTCATAGTCTCCGGCCACCTTGGCACTAAGCTCGGACGGGATATTTGCCTCATTGATGGCAGTCTGTGCTGCCAGAACGCCCTCACTCATCGCGTGACCGCCCTCGATCACACCCGATACCTTGATCATTCTCTGACGGTTCTTCCTCTCGATCGTAGGAGGAACTTCCGTCTCGACCACTTTTCCGAGGTCCTTGATCTTGATGCCTGCACCTGCCGGAGTGTAGATGATGATGTTTTCAATATCCTCCACACTTGTCCTGAACTCAGGAGCATAACGCACTCTGATATCGTACTCTTCACCGTCTTCACGATAGAATGAGCCTACGGAACCGCTCATGGCAGCGCTTACAGAAGCTGCAGCCGTGGTCGTATTCAATCCGTTGGCAGCAAGTTTCACCCTGTCGAAATCCACCTGATACTCAGGAGTGTACTGGTCACGGCTCAGAGTAACCTGGGCAAATGACTGGTCTGCGAGCATCCTGGCCTGGATATCCTTGGCCACGCGGTCCGTGGTAGCGAAGTCATAGCCGTAGATTTCCACATCTACCGTAGCGGCTCCGCCCATACCGCCCATACCCTCGGTCACGGTTCCTTTATGGATTTCCGGATATTCCCGGATATCGGCACGGATAATGTCGGCGATTTCGCTTGCAGAACGCTTACGAAGCTCCATACTTCCGAGGTTGATGTTCATTGATATGACATTGGAACCGTTGGTCTGCATACTTGCAAACGCATTGTCGGAGTCAGCCTGGCCGTAGGTGTAGCTGCAGATCTTGATTTCAGGAATCTGCTCACGGACACGGTTATAGAAGTTGCGGGCAAACTCTCCTGTCACTTCCTGTGAAGTACCGGCATTGAGCTCGATAGACACTGTCAGACGGCCCTGGTCGGAATGAGGGAAATACTCGCTCTTGATATGCGGTCCGAGAAGGGCCAGCACAGCCACAAATATAGCCAATGCGCTGAATACCACGGTCTTTCTATGACGGACAGCCCAGTTGATGATGTATGCATATCCTTCAGATATCGCATTCAGAGCCTTGTCGATAGGCGTAAAGAATATCTTGTAGAGCTTGCTGTCATGCCTCTTGTTGCTGAGCATTCTTGAGCAGAGCATCGGAACGAGAGCCACAGAAGAAGCCAATGACACGAACATGATGATGCTGACGATCCAGCCCAACTGACGGAACATGATTCCTGACATACCGGTAACGAGAGTCAGAGGGAGGAACACTGCGAGCATTGTCAATGTAGAGGCCACAATGGAAATACCCACCTCTTCTGTTCCGTGGATTGCTGCCTGCTTAGGCTTTTCACCTCTCTCCAAGTGCGTGGTGATGTTCTCCAATGCCACGATGGCATCATCGACGACCATACCGATAGCGATGGAAAGGGCCGACATTGATATGATATTCAATGTGTTGCCTGTAGCGAACAGGTACACGAGGGATGCAAGCAGTGAAATAGGGATGGTCAGGACAATGATGAGTGTCGCTCTCCATCTTCCGAGGAAGACATATACCACAAGCATGACGAGGATGAATGTGATGATGATGGTCTCCTTCAGAGAGTTGATACTGTTGATGATATTGTCCGAACTGTCCACGACGGTCTCGATATGAATATCGGTAGGCAGTGTCTTTTCTATTTTCTTGAGTTCGTTCTTGATGCCTTTGATGACGTTCACCGTATTGGTTCCGCTCTGCTTCTGGATTACGATCTGCGCAGAACGTCTGCCGTTGGTGACTGCTTCCTGCTCTTTCTCCTGCTCGCCGTCCCTGACGGTAGCCACGTCCTTCAGATAGACAGCGTCGCCGTTCTTGTAGCCGACCACGATATTGAGCAGCTCTGACGGGTCTTTGAACTCCTTCTGGATACGGAGGGAGTATGACTCGGAGCCTATGTCAATGTTACCGCTCGGCACGTTCCTGTTTTCTGAGGAAATGATTCCGGAAACAGTGGCGATGGACAGACCGTAAGCCTGAAGCTTGTTAGGGTCGCAATACACCTGAATCTCACGGGTAGGAGCACCTGTCACTGACACTGTACCTACGCCTTTCACTCTGGCAAGCGGTGTGGAAACCTTGTCGTCCAGGATCTTGTCCAAGCCCGGAAGGCTTTCCTCTGCCGTTGCGGAAAGGATGAGGATAGGCATGTCATCTGCACTGAACTTGAAGATGACAGGAGTAGTGGCCTGGTCTGGCAATGAAGAGTTGATCATGTCCAGTTTGTCACGGACATCATTGGTCGCCTCCTCTATATTTACACCGTAGTTGAATTCAAGAATAAGAATGGAAATGTTCTCCTTTGATCTGGAGTTCAGATCCTTGAGGTTGCTGACTCCGTTGAGTCCGTTTTCAAGAACCTTGGTCAGGTTCGTCTCAACGTCCGCCGCACTTGCTCCCGGATACGAAGACATGACCATTATGACATTCGCATCGAAGTCCGGATACTGGGCTATGGACGTTTTCATGAACGAGAACACGCCGAAAATTGCAAAAGCTATGAAAACCAATGCAGTAGTGACCGGCTTGTTCACCGCTGTTTTATATATGCTCATTTGATTCTGATTTAGAAATTACATGAAGTGGGGACTGCCGGACTATTCCTGGACATTGACCTTCTCGCCATTTCTCAGGCTTGACTGTCCCTTGACAACCACTTTGTCTCCTTCTTTGAGTCCGCTGAGGATTTCATATTTTTCGTCGAAGTGCCTTCCGAGGGTAACTACAGCTTCTTTTACTGTTCCGTCTTCCTGAAGCACGAACACTGTCCTGACACCTGAGCCCTGCTGTTTTACTACTGAGCCGTCAGGTACTGTCACATTGTGAGTAGCGCCGAAATTGATGGTGACTCTGGAGTACATGCCCGGTCTGAGCTGACGGTCGACATTTGCGACATTGACCTCAACTGTGAAGGTATGTGTGGAGGCCTGCATCGTAGGGAAGATTCTGGCGATATGTCCTGTGAATGTCTTTCCAGGAAGAGCGTCTGCGGTCAATGTGACCTTGTCGTTTTTCTTGACTTTGGTATAGTCGCTCTCTGATACGCCTACATACAGTTTCACCGGTGTAATCTGCTGAACTACATAGAGCGGCTGACCTGTGTACATGTCACCCTTGTCATAGTTTCTCGCGGTAATCACGCCGCTGATAGGCGAGCGCAGTATGGTATTCTCAAGAAGATTGTTGTACTGGCTGCGGGTAACATTGTATTTGAGTTCCATCGCATCGAAATCCGACTTGGAAACGCCGCCCTGCTCGTACAGGCTCTTGATACGGCTGAATTCCAGAGAGTCGTTTGCCAATGAGAGCTTGGACTGGTTCAGGCTCAAGTCGTCCATTCTGGCAACTATCTGTCCCGCTTTCACGAAATCACCTACTTCCACGTAGATGTGCTTGATTCTGGACGGGCTCTGAGGTGCTATGTTGTTTGTTGCGTAAGGCTCTACTGTAGAGGTATATACGTCTGACTGAGGGATGTCTTCAGCTGCTACTGACATGACCTGGACATTGCTCAGTTTCACTTCCTGCTGCACATCCTGCTGACCTTCTGTCTTGGAGGTGTTGTTTCCGCAGCTTGCCGCCATCACGACTGCAGATGCGTAAATGATAGTTCTAAATTTCATATTTTTCATTGTCTTATTATCTGTTGTTCAAATCCACGTTACCGTTTTCGTCTATAAAATCATGGCCGAGAACCTGCTCAAGGCTTGATTTCGCTACCATATAACTGTATATGCTCTGCGATTCGCCGAGTTTCGCCTGTGTAAGTGCGAGCTGGGCATCGTTGAGCTCAGTGATCGTGCTGCGTCCCACGTTATATGATTTCGTGGCGATGTCATATGCCTTCTGCGCTGTCTCCACGGCTTCTTTTGCTGCTGCGCAACTCTTCATCTGGGTCTCCATCGTGTTCAGATACTGTCTGATGGCGATTTTCAGCTGACGTTCCGTGTCATTGACCTGGATGGCAAGCTCTGAAGCCTGGACTTTCGCCTGGCGCACATCGTTCAGACGTTTTCCGCCTGAGAATATCGGGATGTTCAGGCTGAGGCCCACATAAGAATACGGGGTCCATCTGTAGTCGCTGAACTTGAAGTCATTGGTCATCGCATTCAGACTGTATGAGAATGTGAGGGCGAGTGACGGAATGTAGGCGTACTGCTGGAGTTTTACCGTTTCTGCGAGCTGGTCTGCCTGGATCGCCAACTGACGCATTGTCGAGTTGTGGTCCAAGTTCATTATATCGGTGCCATTCTCCAGTGCCATCTCACCTGTGTAATCTTCAAGTGAGCCGGCCACGTCGATGTTCTGGTCGAGCTCCACGCCCATAACCGCCTTCAACTGCCACAATGACAGAACTACTGAACTTTCTGCGTTATATACGTTCGGAATCGCGCTTGCTACAGTAGATTTCGCTCTGGTATATTCCAGTTCAGAGGCTTTCTGCGCATTGTAACGCATCTCCGTCTGCTTGAAGTTTTCCACAGCATTGGCATACACGTCTTTATAGACATTGAGCGCTTCCTTTGCAAGAAGGGCCGCATAGTATGACTGTTTCACCTGTGTAACCATTTCAAGACGTGATGAACGTGCCTTCTCGACTGCGAGTTCCACGCTCTTTCCTGAAATTTTCAGACTTTTCCACAACTGGGCATTGACAAGAGGCATTGACGCGGATACTCCTGCATTGTAGGTGTTCCAACGTCCTACTTCGATGCCTCCTCCTGTAGGGAAACTCGGTGTTTCCGTGGATGAGGAACCTGAGTCCGTTGCTCCCGAATCAGTCGTTCCGGAATCTGAAGACGAGCCGCCTCCCATGATCTTGCTCATGTCCATATCCATATACATAACCTGCTTCTTGATGGTTCTCATGAAAGAGGCTGTCAGGTCAATCTGTGGAAATAAAGATGCATAAGTACCTTTCTTGGCATAACCGGCGCGTTCAATTTCCTTGTCCGCGACTCTTACCGAAGCGTTTTCACTCAACGCGATTTTAAGGGCATCTTCCAATGTAATGACTGTCGCTGTCTGCGTGCTGTCCGCTTCCTGTGCCACTGCCTTTGCGGACCAACTGACCGAGATTGCAATCAACAGCAAGCTCGGAATCCATTTTTTCATACTCTAACTATTTACTTTTCTTTACAATTTTCTATAACCAACTCGGCGGCGATAATTGCAAAGCACATACCAGATTTGTGTACAAAATGACAATTTTTATTGCAATTATGTTCTAAAGGTCGACTATTTGTTAAGTTCAATGACTATTTAAGCCAATGACTTGGCGTAATGCGTCTTTTCCTTGTGTTTCCCATCGTCCGGACGCACGATTGCCGCAGGTTGTTTCCTCACGAATGCATAGACGAGGAAACCGACTCCGATGAGGATGAACGGAATGCTCAGAACCTGTCCCATATTGAGGATCATATTGTCCTCGAACGCCACCTGAGGCTCCTTGATGAATTCTATCAGGAATCTCATTCCGAAGCAGACGATGAAGAATATGCCGATAAATGTGCCTCTATACAGTTTGTCGAGTTTGTATCTGTACATCCATATCAGGACTATTCCCAATATGAGATAGCTGAGCGCCTCATAAATCTGTGTAGGATGTTTCGGCTCGGTTTCGTGCCGCAAATCGAATATGAATCCCCAAGGAAGTGATGTCACGTCGCCGTAAATCTCTGAGTTCATCAGATTTCCGAGGCGGATGAATGTGGCCGCGAATGCCACGGCTATGCACAGCCTGTCAAGCAGCCATACGAAGTCGAAATGGTTTTTCTTGCCGTAATGATGTGCGTACCAGAGCATTGCAAAGAAAAGGACAATGGTTCCCCCATGGCTTGCGAGTCCGCCTTTCCACGGCATGAATATCTCTAAAAAGCCTTGCCAGCTTCCGAAATAGTAGTCCGGCTGGTAGAAGATGCAATGTCCGAGTCTGGCGCCTACTATCGTGGCTATCAGAAGGGTATAGAGCAATGAATCCAACAGGTTCTCCGAGACGCCTTCTCTTCTGAAAAACCATCTGAAGATGTACCATCCCAAGACGAAACCTGATACGAACAGTATGGAATACCATCTGAGGCCGAATGAGCCGATATGGAAAATGACAGGATCCACATGCCAGTGGACAAACAACATTTCGAACATATGCAAATATATTAAGTAGTCCATGCCGGCTGTCCGTTCACAACCTCGTTAGACCGAATAACTTACAAATGTACGCATATTTTCGGATTTCTCTTTATTTCGCCCAAGTATTCCACCTGCACAACTGAGTGAAAATAGTCCTGTCACCCAAGTATTCCACCTGCACAGCCTGAGTAAAAATAGTTCTGAAAAAGGTTTACCAGTTGGGCGCACCACGTAACAGGCTGGCTATAAACGAATTAAGCATTTTCAGAGTTGCAGGATCGCCAACTCTGAAAATGCGTACATCATTGAATATTAAGTTATTGCGCGTCGCGCCCCAACAGCTTCTCTTCTCAGCCATATATACGGAACCTCAAACACGGAATGTCACACTTCATACAAGCACGGATACGTCACACTTCATACAAACACGGAATGTCACGCTTCACAGCGTCCAAACCTGCTGCAGTTCATAGCCACGCGCGACGCTTGCTTCCTCAACTTACTTAGTCACCCCAAAAACCGCCGCCTTCGGCTTCCTCTAAACCACATTCACACAGGACATCATAAACTTTGCCTGCCTCTATATATTTGGTAGGGTAAAAGTCAATCCTCCTATGAAATGTCATAAATGGATCATAAGAACTACCTATCCCAAGACCTTCAGGCATAGAAGCCAAATAATTCATAGCAGGAACCATAACATACCTGTATCCCACAGAACCTTTACCATATGCTGAGGAGCCTTTCTCTGCAGGTGTCTCAAGATTAATCGAAAGCCTGATCCAATACTTGCTGCTCGAATCGAACCCGACATTGCCGAAATCCTCACTCACCTGTGCCTTTGCAAAATCCAACACAACCCGATTTGCCGCATTGGCAGTATGATTCACACACTTCAGACGAAGTATAGCACAGTTATGCTTGAACGCAAACGAGAGAGCACCCTCTTTCAGTTCAGACGTCGCGGTCATGACGTCGTAAGCGGAAATGTTATCCGCTTCGCCATTCTGCTTGCTGAAGTCAATGTCGATTTTCCCGTCAGGATTCAATGTGGCAGCAGAGCCGTACAGGCCTGTAAATGGAGTAGATACGGAAACACCTTCCGGAACAGACTCTGCAGTAAACGAAGTACCTGCTGCAGTTTTACTGAAGACGACAGGTGCTGTCCCGCCATCATAATATGCCTTGAAAGACTCGGCGGTGTCCCATGATACTTTCGCACCTGTCTTATCACCATAATTTCCGACTTCATACACCGTCCTGGTAGCATCGGACGAAATATAGGCATTGGCACACAAAGTCTCACCTGCAGTCTGAGCACCCTCTTTGTTACAAGCCACGACTGCCAGTGTGGCAAGACAAAGGACAGAATAATATACTCTTTTCATAAGTTCTCCTCCCATTAAAGCATTCCACCATATTCGAAATCCTCAGGGTCTTCTGTATATGAAGGCGACCCTACCGACAAACTGCTGCTGCAGAACGAGCCTTCTGAAACAATATTGAAGACGCTTACTTTCGGCGCTTCATAGCACGCTGGCTTTCCAAAATCTGATTTGTAACTCATCTCTTTACTTTTTTTTGATACGATAGCGGCTGTGACAGCAACGCCATACGACATGATTATTGATCGGCAAAGGTATGTCCGAGGAGATTCCCTTGCCAAAAAATCTTTGTAAAGAAATGTTACTTTAAAGGCAAAAGCATTGTGCATCAGCCTATTGCTACAAGCCGACACACTTGAATACGAAAAAATTTATAACATGAAACCCTAAAGGGAGTTTTGTTACTTTAAGAACAAGACGCTACTGGAACATCTTTTCCACGCGAGAGGAGACTTCGCTATAAACGTCTGACACAGACTTTCTTGCCTTATAGAACGTCACTCTGGAAGTGAAACCGGACTCAGCAGCCACCAGATCCTGGATAGCATCCGGATTCTTCAACTTATATAGACGCGCATATTCGAGCCTGAACATATTCACGAGACGATAATAGCCATGAAGAGCTATGAACTTGTCCGCCCTCTGCGCATTGCCCCTGCTGACGGCTGCAAGAACTTCGGTCTTCAGCAGATGAGGCTCCTTGAAATGGTGCCCGATTATGGTGAGCACCTCGTCTTCGACACTTCCTTGCGTGCAGTTCACTTCCTGAGGAAGACTTTCCACAGGCTGCAGATCAGGCAAAGCCCTGCCTTCCTGAGGCTTCAGGATCACACAAAGAAGCCACACATACACGACCGAGTACAAGAGATTGTTCGCCAAGAAGAACCAAGGATTCTTAGTCAGAAACAGCACCCAGCCCAGCAGAATCAGAACAAGAGGCAGCCACAAGACCTTCCGGGCGAAGTTCAATGGAAAATCCTCCGGATTGGAGTAGTTGTCATTCATGTACAGGTCAATGTCTCTCCTCAGTCTGAGCAACGTGAATACAGCCAATACCGTCGAACATGTTCCGGCAACAGCCGACCCCACATAAATCCACTTCACATGGGAGGAGAAAAACTGAGGGCAAATGACCAGGACGAGCAAAAGCACAGCCATCCATAGCAATTCACACCAATTGACTATCTTTTTCCACAAGAACTTGCCGTCAAGTTCCCATCTGAAATAAATCCGATACAGAACTGACACTGCGAGAGATATGTAAATAATCCATACGGATACCGCATAAGTCATTACCGCCACGCCAGACGGCATCAGCACATATGGCACCAGCAGGACCGGCAGCGCAAAGAAAAGCGACATCTGTCTTCTGGCCGGATAAAACACCTTTTCCTGACTTTGACAGTTAAAAATTCTCTATCTTCTTAACACTTGATTATCAG
>ENA-UOJA01000059-UOJA01000059.1-human-gut-metagenome-genome-assembly--contig:-C19-NODE-59-length-109988-cov-10.469877_pt1 | contig 109988 bp, 113 predicted proteins | sample MGYA00242337_ERZ723884 | MGnify/ENA metagenome assembly ERZ723884
TGGGGTATAGCAAAAACTATATATAATGTATTGGGGGGTTTTTACAGTGATTATAATAGCATGATTTTCTCAATAAGTGTTCACAAATGTTACAATTTTCTCATTTATTTTTTATGCAATATGCACAGGTATTTTTCGTGACTATCTACAAAAAAGAAGGCGAATCTTCTACATCTTCCCTATTTCAGGATTCGTCTCCCGAATTTTTGCTTTAATACGGGAGAGCGCATTATCAATAGATTTTGGTGATTTTCCCATTTTTTCTGCAATCTGCTGATAATGAAATCCCGCAAGATACTGGTCTAATACTTCCCGTTCCATCTTACTTAAATGCGTCCTGAGCTTCTCCCAGAACTGTGCCACATTTTCCTGATCGATCATCATCTGCTCCGGATTTCCGATTCCGTCCATGGTCAGCGTTTCCGCCAGAGGATATCCGTTTTCACTGTTTTCTGAGTAGAAAGAAACATAGGAATTGAGCGGCGCATGTTTTTTCCGGTTCGACGCCTCAACTGCCTTGTATAACTGTCTCGTAATACACAATTCTGCGAAATGAAAAAAAGATGTTTCTTTCGTATCATCGTAATCTCTGATTGCCTTAAACAGACCGATCATTCCCTCCTGGATCAGATCATCCGTCTCACCGCCAATCAGAAATACTGCATTTGCCTTTTTGCGGACCAGCGGTTTATATTTATCTAAAATGTAATCCATGATCTTTCCGTCCGGATCACCGCTGTTTTTTAATGCCGCAATCAGCTGTTCGTCTGTCAAATCCCGATATGACTCTAACATGTTCCTCCCAAGACTCCTGATACAATATCTACCACGGCGTTTTTTCTACCGTTGCGGTGTTCTCTACCACCTGCGATGTCTTTTATTGCTGCTGTGTTTTTTTACCGCTGCGGTGTCTTCTACCGCTGCGGTGTCTTCTACCGCATGCGTTGCCGCACAATCTCATAGGCAAGCACACCTGCTGCCACCGATGCGTTCAGGGAATCGATATCCCCTTTCATCGGAATGGATGCCACAAAATCACAGTTCTCGCGCACCAGTCTGCCAACACCCTCGCCTTCACTGCCGATGACAAGACCGATCGGTCCTTTTAAATCCAGATCATACATGCAGGTTCCATCCATGTCCGCACAGACAAACCACATTCCTTTGTCCTTTAACTCTTTCATTGTTGCAGTCAGATTTGTCACCTTTGCAACCGGTGTATAATTGATTGCTCCGGCGGATGTCTTTGCCACAGTTGCCGTCAGACCGACCGCGCGGCGTTTCGGAATAATGACACCATGCGCACCGGCAAGATTTGCCGTACGGATGATAGCGCCAAGGTTATGCGGATCCTCGATATTATCCAGAATGAATAAAAATGGCGGCTCGCCCTTTTCCTCTGCCAATTTTAGCATATCCTCCACTTCGGCATACTCATATGCTGCAGCAACTGCGATCACTCCCTGGTGTTTTTTTGTCTCAGAAAGCTGATCTAAACGCTCTTTTTCCACAAAATGCACGATCGTGTCATGTTTTTTTGCCTCTCTGACAATCGTGCGCACCGGACCATCCTGACAGCCGTCCAACACAAATAATTTGTCAATTGTTTTTCCGGAACGGAATGCCTCTAACACGGCATTGCGTCCCTCTATTTTCAGCTCTTCGTAGCCCATTACTCTCTCCTTTTACATTTTAAGTGCAAGTTCGTCTACACCGGTCTTTACCAGTTCCACCAGACGTTCAAACTCATCTTTTAAATACAGGTATCCCATCAGCGCCTCAAATCCGGTTGCTTTCCGGTAATCAGACATTGTGGCATTTTTTGCCATTGTCGGCGATTTTGCATTCCTTCCACGACGGTACACTTCTGCTTCTTCCTCCGTCAGCATCGGAAGTAATTTTTCAATCATTTCCGCCTGTGTGTGTGCTTTTACGATCTGGCTTGTCCGCTTGTGAAGTTCTCCTGCTCTCGTGTTTCCTTTTCCTACGACAACAGACCGGATCACCAGATCAAATATTCCATCTCCGATATAGGCTAACGTAAGAGGCGAATATGTCCGGATATCCACTTCACTGATTCCGAACTGTTCTTTGATATAAGAGTCTATTCCTTTCTGCATTGGCATTTCCTCTCTCTCACGCTTTGTGCCAGATCACACCTTCTCGGGTATCTTTCAGTACAATGCCTTTTGCAAGCAGTTCATCGCGGATTGCATCTGCTTTTGCAAAATCTTTTGCTTTCTTTGCTTCCTTTCGTTCTTCAATCTTTGCAAGTACATAGCTTTCTAATTCTGCATCGATCTCCTCTTTTGCATCTGCCTGTGCCGTTGTCAGATTTAAGGATAATACTTTATCAAAATCATTGATCAGCGCAAGTTTTGTCTTATCGTTCATATCATCTTTGAGCAGATCATAAATGATCGTGATCGCCATCGATGTATTTAGATCGTTGCTGATCGCATCCTCAAATTTTGCCTTATAAGCATCAAATTTATCCTGCTGTACTGTTCCCTCATCCTTTAATTCTGCGATTCGTTTGGTCAGTTTTTTATAAGCTGCAGCCATATTATCTAATACTTCATAGGAAAACTCCAACGGTTTTCTATAATGGGACTGCAGACAGAACATACGGTATACGATCGGATCATACCCCTTTTCCTGCAGCAGGGATACGGTAAGGAAATCCCCTTTGGACTTACTCATTTTTCCGGATTTATCATTTAAATGCTGTACATGGAACCAGTATTTACACCATGTATGGCCAAGGTAACTCTCTGACTGTGCAATCTCATTGGTATGGTGCGGGAAAATATTGTCTACACCGCCGCAGTGGATATCTACATACTCGCCCAGATGTTTCATACTGATGCATGAGCACTCAATGTGCCATCCCGGATATCCAACGCCCCATGGGCTATCCCATTTAAGCGCCTGATCCTCAAATTTTGACTTGGTAAACCAGAGTACAAAATCATTTTTATTTTTCTTATTTACGTCCTCTTCCACATCGTCGCGTACACCGACTAACAGCTCTTTTTCGCTCTGGGAAGAAAATACATAATAATCGTCTAATTTGGATGTATCAAAATAAACATTTCCACCTGCCACATAAGCATAACCTTTTTCGAGCAGCACCTCGATCATATGGATGAACTCCGGGATACAGTTCGTTGCCGGCTCCACAACATCCGGTGTCTTGATATTTAACTTCTTACAGTCACTAAAGAAAGCGTCTGTATAATATTTTGCGATCTCCATCACTGTTTTGTGCTCTCTTTTTGCACCTTTTAACATTTTATCTTCCCCGGTATCTGCATCGGAAGATAAATGTCCCACATCCGTGATATTCATAACACGTTTTACATCATATCCGACATAGCAGAGTGATTTTTCCAATACATCCTCCATGATGTAACTTCTGAGGTTGCCGATATGTGCAAAATGGTATACGGTCGGTCCACAGGTATACATGCCGATCTTTCCATCCTCATGCGGGATCACCGTTTCTACTTTTCTTGTCAGTGTGTTGTAAAATTGAAATTTATTTTCCATTTAAATAATCCTCCTTTAGTTTTGCGGAGCAAAATGCGAATCCTCTGATGAGCAGAGGATTTTACTCCTTGTTTTGCGGAGCAAAATGCAATTTATTTTGTTTTTTGTGCATCAGCACTTAAAATCCGGACTGCCTGCTCTAAATCAAGCACACGGTTGACCAGTTCTGCATTTTCCCTCTGCAGTACAGTAATATCCTCTTTGACCGGATCCGGCAGATGGCACTGATCCATATCACTGCGCGGCATCTTCACATTGTCACGTTTTACGATTCTTCCCGGAACACCAACTACGGTACAGTTTGGCGGCACTTCCTCTATGACCACACTTCCCGCTCCGATCTTGGAATTTTCTCCAACGGTGAAGGAACCGATGATCTTTGCACCCGCACTGATCATAACATTATCCCCGATCGTCGGATGACGTTTTCCGGTCTCTTTTCCGGTACCGCCTAGTGTCACACCCTGATACAAAGTAACATTGTCCCCAACGATCGCCGTCTCTCCAATGATCACACCACTTCCGTGATCAATAAAAAATCCTTTCCCGATCGTTGCTCCCGGATGTATCTCAATTCCTGTTTTTCTCGCTGCCCGCTGTGAAATAAATCTCGCCCAGAAGAAATGTCCTTTTAAATACAGCTTATGCGCACGTCTGTAGCTCAACATAACCCGAAAACTCGGATAAAGCAATACCTCCATCGGCGATTTGATCGCCGGGTCACGCTCCTTTATCACTGTAAATTCTTCCTTAATATGACTGATGATTCCCAAAACTGGCATCCCCTTTCCTTAACCAAATAATAGAATGCACGATCCGCAAACATTCCATTATCATGAAAAACGGATCATTTCATCTCTAAGAGACGAAATGATCCGTGGTTCCACTCTAACTTAAGGATCTTTTGATCCTCACTCAATACACTTAACGCGTGTTACTCGTATCCGGATACTGTACTGGCAGACAAACCGTTTCCCCGGACAGGCTCACGGAGGCACTTCGGAAATCTCTTTCTGAAAACTGCTTGCAGCCGATGGCAGTTTCTCTCTGTCAGCACTCTGATTTCTTACTCTTCCCGCTCAACGCCCTTATCATATTTTTACTGGTAAGTTGATTCGCTTACTCTAGTTTATGCACTTACCCCCGATTTGTCAACGGTTTTATTTTTTCTCAGTCTTTTTCTCATTGCACACAACCATTTTCCATGTTACATTATAGATAGTATCCTGTGGTTTTCAGGGGGATAATTTATAACTGATACGAAGGATTTTTTAATATGGAACAGTCAAAAGAAACTTTGCTAATCGTAGATGATTCACGCTTACAGCGTGCCGTTTTAAATGAAATATTCTCTCCGGCCTTCAATATTCTTGAAGTATCTTCCGGTGAGGAATGTCTGCAGATGATCAAAGATAAAAAAAATATGATTGACCTTGTCCTTTTAGATCTTGTCATGCAGGGAATGGATGGTTTCGATGTTTTAAAACACCGCCAGGAAATGCCGGAGTTTAAACAAATTCCAGTCGTGGTTCTGACAACCACCGACACTCCGGAAGTACAGACGAAAGCTTTCGAATTAGGCGCAAGCGACTTTATCAGTAAACCCACTGAACCTGCCATTGCACGTCACCGTATTGACAATATTTTAAAGACGAACCGCAGACTGAATCATATTTTACAAAAACAGGAAGCTCTGCGGATTAAATCAGAAGTGGATGAGATGACGCATCTGCTGAATAAGGCCACAGCAGAGCACGCCATTTCCCACATACTTTTATCCACTCCGGAAGAATTACATGCATTGTTTGCCATAGATATCGACAATTTCAAAGCTGTCAATGACATCTTTGGGCATAAAATGGGCGATCATACAATCTCTGTCGTAGCCGGTATTCTTGCATCTCATTTTTCCGGTTCCGACATTATCGGACGCATCGGCGGAGACGAATTTGTTGCTTTTATGCGGGATATAGCCTCCAGACAGGCTGTCTATGAAAAAGCACAGGAACTTTTAGATGCAATTTTAGATAAAGAAGCTTTATCCATTCCTGAAAACGTTACGATCAGTATCGGTATTGCATTCACAGAGCCTTATGAAACTTCCTACACAACACTTTTTCAGAAAGCAGACACTGCACTTGGGAATTCAAAAAAATCCGGGAAACAATGTTTTTCCGAGTATGGTGTTTCTGCACAGAAACCAGACACTGCCATGAAAAATATTTTATTATATACACATTCCAGAAATGTTGCTTCCACTTTAAAATTTGCATATTCTTACCCGGACAGACTCATAAAAGTATCTTCCGTTACGGAAATACGCTATGCCATTATGGATAAAAAGAACCATGTTCCTGCCGTTTTCATAGATGTATCCGAAACCGGAGATGATGGCAGGCAATTGTGGGATGAATTAAGTCATGAGTCCTGGGCTTCGTCAACTCCCATTATCGCAATCTGCAAAGAGGGTAATCTGACTCAGATTCGAAATGCCATATTATCTGATCTGATCAATGATCTCATTTTTGAACCGATTGATGTGGAAAGCATAAAAAGACGTATCAAAAAACATCAAACCCTGTAAAAAAACAACGGTCAGATGTTACTTATCATTCATCTGACCATTGTTTTTCTTTCATCCGGTTTCTTTATCTGAACTATTTTTTTATCTGAACTGCTTTTTTCTTTGACCAGTCTGAGTAGATCCTCACTTTTTTTGTACCGGACTTTACTTCTTTATATGTACGTACTTTTACATAATATTTCTTTCCCGGTTTTAATCCTTTGATTTCTTTAACTGTCGTCTTATTACTTTTGATCACAGCCGTCTTCGTATTTTTTTTGCCAAACGATGCATCTGCTGTATATACTATCTCATAGCCGCTCGTCTGTGATGCCTGTTTCTTCCATTTCACAGTCATGGATTTTTTCCCGGATTTTACACTTGAAATAGAAGTTCCCTTTGGACAGATTTCAAATGTCTTTTTCAGTATTCCCGAATAATTTCCCTGAAACTTCACGGTCACTGTTGCTTTTCCGACTTTTTTATTATTCTGATACGAGACTTTATAAAAGCTGCCTGAAATCACTTTTCTCTTATTATCCGTCACTTTGATGGCAGGTTTTTTTACTTTTCCGTCGTAAACATAGCGTTCTTTCGACAATTTTAATGTTTTAGGTGCATAGATTGTATCCTGTTTGAGCACTGTTTTGCACACACTGCATATCGTTACGTTTTTTCCATTGCTGCCCGGTTTTGCAGGTGTCAGTTTTTTCTCCGGTGTATGGGATTTCTTTGCAATCTTTTCTGTATAACTATCCCCACATGCACAGGAATAAATTTTTTCTCCCTCTTTCATGCAGGTTGCCTCTGTCGTTTTTTTCAACACATAACTGTGTTTGTGCACCGGTTTCTCCGTTGGCGTTTCCGTCGGTGTTTCTGTCGGTTTCTCTGTCGGTGTTTCTGTCGGCTTCTCCGTCGGCTTCTCTGTTGGTTTCTCCGTCGGCTTCTCTGTCGGTTTCTCTATTGGTTTCTCCGTCGGCTTCTCTGTCGGCTCCTCCTTATCAGGCTCCTTCAGAGCTGGGATCACCACTTTTTCACGGCTGAGTTCTTCTTTACATCTGGTGCAGTATACTACTTTATCATAACTTCCGTCCACACCCACTTTCGCTTCCACGCGATTTTCAGTGACCGGCTCTCCTTTTTTGTGTCCTGATGCCGGAACCGTTATATTCTCACGGGAAAGTTCTTCCCCGCAGCCTTTATCCTTACAATAAACTACCTTATCGTAGCTTCCTTTTTGGGTACAGGTCGCAGCTATCTCGTTTTCTTTTACCGGCTCGCCCGCCACATGCTGATGTGATACACCTGGTTCATCTGTGAATATTATTTCCTTTTCTGCCAACACGGTATCTTTCAGTGCTTTTACATCTGCCACAGTATCAGGATGTCTTTCTATCGGTTCTAAACAGAATAAAAGTGTATATTTTCCTGTTTGCACCTTACCATATGCAATCAGATAATAATGATCCGGTTCATTTTCATCTACATCTAAGCGAATCGGATTTATCCAGTCTGTTTTCTGCTGTATCTCTTCGTCGTCACTATTCCAGTAATCCGAACGGATTAATACCATATTATCATAAAATGATTCATAATTTACCACATCATCAAATGTATAGGCTTCTCCATCCTGATCCTTCCATATTACATTCAAATACGGACTATCACCTGTTTTATCCTCCATGTTTGTCGGTATATGGTTAATAACAACATTTTTCGGATAAGATTTTACCTCGATACTTCCAAGTTCACGCTCCACCGGTACATAATTAATATACGGCGTCCATGTTCCATTTTTACGGATCAGACTGTAATTATTTTTTATAGCTGTGTCTGATAAGACAAAACTTCCTGCTGTTCCGTTTTCCGACGCAATATATGCATGTCCACTTAAAATCGTTCCCGGTATGACATGACTCACCGTCTGAAACTGCGTAACCCCACTTATCTGCCCATCAATCTGAACATATCCATCTTTATTGAGAACAAGTTTTCCTCTTGCTGCATTATCATCACTACCTGTAAAACTGCCCTTTACCAAAGCATCCAGCACCTGTGTGAGATCCAGACATCCCCCATTTTTCAGTGTAATATTATTTAACTGTGCCGTCCCATCTTTCGGCTGCAGTCTTCCTCCTGCATCCAATAGGATATCTTTGACACCCGTTGTCACCACACCCAGAACAGCACAATTTTTTACCGTCATCACAGTTTTATCATTTCCTTTAATTTCTGAAAGAGTGATTTCATCATATCCCTTCTGATCACCCAAAAAATCTAAAGACGCTAAAGATGTGTTTTCTGCTGAAACAGTCCCACGTATCTTTGCATCAGCATCCAGCTCTAATTTTGCACTGCCCGTATAAGCAGTCCTTTGTCCGGCTGATGCTTCATGTCCCAGATAGATATCCTGAAACATAGTCTTATTGTTCTCATTTGTGACAGTAAGTGAAGCGTTTGTTCCCACTGCAGTATTGCTGTGATATCCTCCTGCATACACAGTTGGAAGAAGTTCTTTTTCTGTGCCTACAATCGGATTCGGCTTATCAGGTCCTGCCAGATATGTACTTACATTATTCAGTACAAGACTATGTCCTGCTAAAAAGATCTCACGGTGCGGAACACTGCCAAGTCCATTACTAGAATTAAACACCAATTGTATATCCCGTATCTCTACATCATCCCCCATGATCTGAATTGGATGACTACAGGTGATACTCCCCGTTCCATTTCCTGTAATGGTTGTCCCCCCCGGTATTTGAACAGGTTTCATCTGTCCCTTAATGGAACCATCTGTCTCCGTCAATTTATCATCGCGGATCGTAAAACTGCCTTCTACTACAATATTCTTCTTTCCACTGCTTAAAGCATTCGCAAATTCATCGTAATCTGTCACGATCACCGCATCTTCTGCCAGCACCGACACTGCTACCTTTTGCATATTCCCGCTCATTGCCGGAACCGGTATGCCGGAAAGCAGCAGGCCCGCAGCCATAACTCCACAACAGAAACGTATCGTCCTTTTTTTCATATACTCATTTTCCCTTCTTTTGTACATAAAAAGACCCAGTATATATCCTTGTTTTGAATATCCCCTGATGTCCTTACAAAAAATATATCTGAGTCTCATTTCAATTCACCAAAATATGGTTTATCATATCTTATTTTTATGATCGTGTCAATACATTTTATATTTTATTTATACTTTTATCTTCCACAGGCACGTCCGGGACAGCCCGCACAGCCTCCTGCAGAATCCGCCACGCTGACACTGCTCTCATAGATCGTTGTCAACGCACAGATTGCCTGTGCAGAGATTCCCTGTTCCGTTCCGGTAAATCCCAGTCCCTCTTCTGTGGTCGCTTTCACATTGATCTGATCTTCTGATATTTTAAGTGCTGCTGCAATATTCTTCTCCATCTGTTCGATATGCGGACGCATCTTTGGTTTCTGTGCGATGATCGTCGCATCGATATTTTCCACAATATAACCTTTTTCGGCGATCAGTCCCGCCACATGTTCCAACAGTTTCATGCTTGAAATCCCTTTATATTTCGGATCCGTATCCGGAAAATGCTTTCCGATATCTCCAAGTGCTGCTGCTCCGAGCAGTGCATCCATGATGGCATGAAGCAGTACATCTGCATCCGAGTGTCCCAAAAGTCCTAATGTATGTGGGATCTTTACCCCTCCAATGATCAGGTCCCTGCCCTCCACTAATTTATGAACATCATATCCCATTCCTACGCGCATATTTTTCTTTTCCCTTCTATTAATATTTTTACTGTGGTGGATTACACTTTGAACACGGTGTAAGCCCTCTTGCTTTTGCCTCTGATAAGGTCACTTCAATATCACTTTGTCTTAAATACTGACATCCGGCAGAGTGATATTTTTCTCCCGTTTTCGTGATGTGAACGATCACATCCGAATTTCCATCCGTCTGGTCCGTCGGATTACTTACGGCTGCATCTGTTTCTGCATTATTCTGGCTGTCAGTTGACTTTTCACTTTTTTCTGTGTTCTGACTCTTTTTTGCTTCCCCTGCCTGCCAGCTCTCCGACGGAGACATATTCCAGGTCAGCGTTGTCCCGTCTGACGCGGCAACGATCGTTCCCTGCTCATCCGTGCGGAAAACAGATACTCCGGCTGCACGGAGTCTGTTTAATACTTCCGCATGCGGATGTCCATAAGAATTGCCTTCCCCAGCACTGATTACCGCATACGTCGGATGTACTGCATCAAGAAATGCCTGGGATGTTGCCGTATTGCTTCCATGGTGTGCAACCTTATAGACATCCGCCGAGATATCGATGCCATTCTGCAGGATATCCTGTTCTGCTCCCTCTTCTGCATCCCCGGTAAACAAAAACCGGTGGTTTCCATTCTGTAAAAGGACGCCGACCGACCAGGAATTCATATCATTTCCATACTCTTTGTTTGGGGCAATGATCGTAAATGTTGCTCCACCGATCGTGTATGTCTCCCCGACAACCGGATAAGTGGTCTTATATCCCTTATTTTTCATCGTCTGCACAACATCATCATAAGTGCGCGTGTTATTTGCAACATCCGGCATGATGATCGTCTTACAGTCAAATTTATAAAGAACGACATCCATTCCTCCGATGTGGTCTGCATCCGGGTGCGTGCCGATCACATAGTCAAGAGTCTCCACTCCCTGATGCTGCAGATAATTCTGTACAAGTGTACCTTTATCATTATTTCCCGCATCGATCAGCATAGAATGACCATCACATTTGATCAGAGTCGCATCCCCCTGTCCCACATCTATAAAATGTACTTCCAGATTACCTGCCGTCTTTGCCTGCTCCGCATCATTTTCTTCCGCGACAGTCTGACGACTTTGCTCTGTCTGACCCTGTTCTTCGTTTTCCGACGTTTCCTCCTGTTTTGAACCTTTCATAGAACCCGGTACGAATTCCATCTGATTTTCTGTATCCTGCAGCTCATCCGAATCTACAATATAGCTGCTCTGTGATCCATTTTCTGTATTTTCCGTACAGCCACTCAATAACATACAGCCGGTAAGCATACTTAGTAATAATATGAAAAATGCCAGCTTCTTATATTTTTGTTTCATAGTTCTCCTCTCCTGCATCTTTAAAAGTAAAATTGAATTCTGCCTGTATAGGATTCGTATCATAAACTTATTATATAAAAAATTTTGCCGGTATACAACAAAAGACCTCAGAATCTCTGAGGTCTTGAAGTAGCGGAAGGGAGATTCGAACTCTCGACACTACGGGTATGAACCGTATGCTCTAGCCAACTGAGCTATTCCGCCATATTAAATTGTCATCAGAACTTCTGATGTAATGGGACCTATAGGGCTCGAACCTATGACCCTCTGCTTGTAAGGCAGATGCTCTCCCAGCTGAGCTAAGATCCCATTTTTGTCCTTTGCTTTTTGCAACCGACTTCTAAAGTATACTATTACAGGAGATGAAAGTCAACACTTTTTTTCATATTTTCCTAAAAATTTCAAAAATATAACAACACATCCAGCTTTCTATACTGGCACTTCATGTAAAACAAGCTACAAGACTCGTTTTACATGTTATGCTATACTAAAAGTGTCTTATGCCAGTAAGCGTTCGACCAGTTTCACACATTCCGCTGCATCTTTCGAATAGCCATCTGCTCCGATCTCATCCGAAAAACTCTCCGTGATCGCCGCTCCTCCAATTACAATCTTCGCCGTACAGCCTTTTTCTTTTGCCAGCTCCACAACGTCTTTCATCCGCATCATTGTGGTCGTCATCAGTGCGGAAAGTCCGATCACCTTCGCACCTTCATTCATTGCGGTATCCACGATCACATCTGCCGGAACATCCTTGCCAAGGTCGATCACATGATAACCGTAATTCTTCAACATCAGAACCACAAGATTTTTTCCGATATCATGGATATCGCCCTCAACTGTCGCAACAACGATCGTAGCCATTGCCTCTGTATTACTGCGCTCTAACATCGGCTCTAAGTACTCGATTGCAAGTTTCATCGTATTAGCGGAAGAAATCAGCTGTGGCAGGAAATATTTCTTTTTATCAAATAATTCTCCTACTTCATTGATCGCAGCGATCAGATGCTCATTGATAATCTCATCCGGTTTGGCTCCGCCATCCAGCATCTTTTTTACTTCTTCTAATACATGTTCTTTGTTTCCCTTTAAAACTGCCTGAAATACGCCGCTTCCCGTACTCTCTTTCCTGGTTTCGCCGCCAGCCGCAGATGTACCTGCAGGTGTTTTCTGAACCATGACACGTTCCATACCGGCATATTTTTCTGACAGGAAATTCATACGCTCAATATAACGGATGTCGCTTTCTTTCTTATTCAACAGCATATCCGACGCAAATGCGGCATTCATCAGAAGTTCCTGTGACGGATTTGCAATCGCCATCGTAAGACCATTTGCGATCGCCATTGTAAGAAAAGCCGTATTGACGTAAGTACGTTCCGGCAGTCCGAATGAAATATTAGAAAGTCCACATGCTGTCGGCAGTTCCAGTTCATTTTTGCAATAGGAAAATGTCTCAAAACACTCTAACGCTGCATTCGGATTTGCTCCGATCGTGGCAACCAGTCCATCCACAATGATATCTTCTTTTGCCATGCCGATCCTCACCGCCTCATCCATGATCGTGCGGATAATGCCATGTTTCTCAGCAGAATCTTTTGGCAGTCCCTCATCCGAGAGGGGAAGCAGGATAAACATTGCCCCGTACTTCTTTGCAATCGGAAGCAGTTTTTCAAACTTTTCTTTTTCCAGTGAAATCGAATTGATGAGTGCACGTCCCGGATAGATGCGGAGCGCGGCCTCAATAATATCCACATGGCTGGAATCAATGCAAAGCGGACAATCCACCGTCGAAGTCACTTCGTAAATGGTACGCAGCATCATCTCTTTTTCATCAATACCGTTCATACCCATATTGATGTCAAGGATCGATGCTCCATTTTCCTCCTGTTCTAATGCCATGGTACGGACAAGATTTAAGGAACCCTCTTTTAACTCTGCCTGCAGCTTTTTCTTTCCGGTCGGGTTAATACGTTCTCCAATGACCATAAAACGTCCATCAAGCGTGATCTCTACAGACTTACGCTCTGAAGTCAGCATTCTTCTCTTCGTCTGAAGCGGTGCTTTGACCGGGATACCTTTTACTGCCTCCTTTAAAGCACGGATGTGCTCCGGTGTTGTTCCACAGCATCCTCCAATGATGGCAGCACCCTCTTCGACCAGTTTTTTCCCGACTTCGGCAAATTCTTCCGGCTCTACATTAAAGACGGTCTGACCATCGATCAGCTCCGGCATTCCGGCATTTGGTTTTGCGAGAAGTGGTATCGTTGCATACTCTGCCATCTTCGCGATCGGCTCTAACATTGCCTCCGGTCCGGTCGAACAGTTCATTCCGACCGCATCCGCACCAAGGCTCTGCATCACAACAACCGCTGTCACCGGATCTGTTCCATACAGTGTTCTTCCGTCTTCATTATAAGTCAATGAAACCATGACTGGCAGGTCACATACTTCACGGATTGCCAGCACAGCCGCACGGCATTCCTGCAGACTCATCATCGTTTCAACCACAAAAAGATCTGCTCCGGCATCCGCAATAATTTTCGCCTGCTCTTTATAAACATCCACCAGATCCTCAAACATCAGATCTCCCAACGGATAAAGCTGTTCTCCTGTCATGGTAAGATCTCCGGCAACCAGCGCATTTGTACCCTTTGCAGCCTCTTTTGAGAGTGCGACAAGCTTGCGGTTCATCTCCTCTAAATGATCTTCCAAACCATATTCTTTTAATTTTATTCTGCTCGCGGTAAAGGTCGGCGCAAATAAAATATCGGTTCCGGCCTCTACATACTGTTTCTGCAGATCGATCAACACTTCTGAATTTTCCAGGATCCACTGCTCCGGACATACTCCGACCGGCATTCCTGCCTTCTGTAAATTCGTTCCTGTTGCACCATCAAGCAGTACCGGACCATTTTTTACCAGCTCCCTAAACGCTTCTCTTGTCATTGCTGCCAGTTCCTTTCCTTTTCACATCATTTTTATCTTGTGTAATCTGCTGTCTTTTTTATCATCCAGCGGCTTTCCGTCATATCGCTTTTCTAAAGGATCGTGCCGCCTCCGGCAACATATTCTCCATCATATAATACGACTGCCTGTCCAGGTGTCACCGCACGCACCGGCTCTAAAAATTCACAGTGTATCGTATCTTCTCCGGTTCTTGTCACCTTGCACATACTTCCGCTGTGGGAATAACGGATTTTTGCCTTCAAAAGCATCTCATCCTGAATATCCGGGATCGACATAAAATTAATATGATCTGCATCCAGTTCATAAGTAAATACATCTCTGTTCTCACCAAGTACGACCTCATTTGTCTCCGGCCGTATCTCCGTGACAAATACCGGATGCCCGAATGCAATACCCAGTCCCTTTCTCTGTCCGATCGTATAATGCGTAATCCCTTTATGTTTTCCGACTACAGTTCCGTCTGTCAGAACAAAATTTCCCGGAGGTGGTACCTGATCGCCGCATTCCCGGTCAATAAATCCGGCATAATCATTGTCAGAGATAAAGCAGATCTCCTGACTGTCTTTTTTATGTGCAACCATAAGACCGATCTCCTCTGCAATCTTACGGATCTCATCTTTATGATAGGCACCGACCGGCATCAATGTGTGTGACAACTGTTCCTGTGTCAGATTGTAAAGTGCATACGTCTGATCTTTGGCTGCTGTCACGGAATTTTTAATTGCATATCTTCCATTGGAAAGCTGCTCGATCCTCGCATAGTGCCCGGTTGCAATATAATCCGCACCAATCGCAAGACTCCGATTTAACAATGCTTCCCATTTTACATAACGGTTGCATGCAATACACGGATTTGGCGTCCTGCCTTTTAAATATTCCGCAGTAAAATAATCCATGACATTTTTTTTAAATTCCTGTTTGAAATTCATGACGTAATAAGGAATTCCAAGACGGTCTGCCACTCTTCTGGCATCATCCACTGCCGAAAGGCCACAGCATCCGCCACTCTCCTCCTGCACAAATTCATCCTCATCCTGCCAGATCTGCATGGTCACACCGATCACATCATATCCCTGTTCCTTCAAAAGGTATGCTGCCACAGAGGAATCCACACCGCCTGACATACCGACTACTACTTTCTTTGCTGCCATTCTTTTCTCCATTTCATCTATCTCAAATATTTTCTATTCTGCCAGATGTCAACATCCATTTTTACACTATCTATTATTTGACCATACATCGCCCCATTGTGCAATCTTTTTTTCCGGTGCGCTGATTATTTTTTTGCAAAATTTATGAGAAACCCAATCCGAGTTTCTCATAAATGATTGTTGTGATATAATCCTTCCACCGTCCGGATCACATCATACCAGTATGACCGCTGCTGTCCGCTTTCAAAATGTATGAAAAACAGCAACATATTTTTCTGCAGCTCTGCGATCAGATCGTAGAGTTATAAAGTTCGCCTGTTCTGTAATTATAGGTATAAGAACCTGATTTCTGATAGGTATTCGCCTTTGCGGCCTCACTCTTTGCATAAGACTCTGCACGGCCTGCCTGTCGTTTCACTTCTGTTCCATAGTAGCTGTTGTCTGCAAACATTGCCTTTACCTTACTCATATCAGCCTTCTTAAACTTCTCTTCATCAATGGTAAGCTTGTTGTCTGCACCTATGGAAATACCGATATCAGAAAGTGATTTACGGTTTGCCTCTGTCACATTCACCATGCTGGCACCGGCTCTTAAAATACTCTTTGTATTGGAATTACCCACTTCATCGATCAGACTATTATAGCTGTCTGTAAAGTTTTTAACAGCTTTATAGATAGCATCCGTATCATAACCGGTTGTCTTGTTTCCATTTTCATCTGTCTTTGTCACTTCGTTAAACAAGGATTTATCCCCTGTTTCCTGAAGAGCTGCAACCGACTTCTCCACACTCTTCGCATCACTCTCAATCACAGCGAGTGTCCTGGTGCTGTCTTTGGATGTTGACGTTGAGGAAGATGTTGTATCGTCTGAATCACTGACCTGTCCACCTTTCCCATAATACGCATTTAACAATTTAAAATAGCTGCCCGATCTGATTGTTGCCCAGTCACTGTAATTGATTCCAAGTATATCACTTCCTGACATACTGTTCGAAAACAATGAATTCTTAGATGATGTAGTGTTTAGACCAGAAAACAAAACTCCCATTGAATATGAATTATAGCCAGAAATTGTTGCCATATATCTCACTCCTTTGAAATAATACAATAACCTGTTCGTTATGAATCAAACATCCCTGTTTTCTTTTATATCGTCATTTTAGGCCGTTCTCTTTATATTTTCAAGCATTTTCCACAGGTAAAACCGTCTTTTCAGGTGTATGGATAACCTAACCAATTTTTTTGTATTTTTTTTCTGTTTTTTTGTTTTAAATTACTAAAAAATTGTTAATTTATTATTCACACTTTGTTCATATATGATTGATATACTAAATACAGTTAAAAAATACTTAGACAACTTGTTATAATATACTTGATAAATTTTTTTCATAATAGCCCGGGCGCCGAAAGGTGTCTGGGCACTCCTCATTTATGGGAACTTACAGGTTTTCGATCTGCCAGTCGATCGGCTCGATCCCATTTGCTTTTAAGAAATCATTTGCCTGACTGAAATGTCTGCATCCAAAAAAACCTCTGTATGCAGAAAGTGGGCTTGGATGTGGCGCTTTTAAAATCAGATGCTTCGGATTTGTCAGCATCGGTATCTTGCTCTGTGCCGGTCTTCCCCACAACATATATACGATTGGCCGGTCCTGTGCATTGACTGCCTGTATGATTGCATCCGTAAACTGCTCCCAGCCTCTTCCCTGATGGGAATTCGCCTGATGTGCACGGACAGTCAGCACCGTGTTTAAAAGCAGTACGCCCTGATCCGCCCATTTTTTTAAATATCCGTTGTTCGGAATATAGCATCCCAGATCATCCTGAAGCTCTTTGTAAATATTCTGCAGAGATGGCGGGATCTCCTTCTGTGATGGCAGTACGGAAAAGCTCAGACCATGTGCCTGATTCTCATTGTGATACGGATCCTGTCCTAAGATCAGTACTTTTACCTCACTAAGTGGTGTAAAATGCATCGCATTGAAGATATCATCTGCCGGCGGATAAATGACCGCCCTGCTGTATTCTTCTTTTACAAATTGAAATAGTTCCCTGTAATATGGCTTTTTAAACTCTCCCTGAATTGCCGGGAGCCAGTCATTCGTAATCATTGCCATGATATTTACCCTCTTATTATCTTCTGACAGAGACACCGCGTTCTGCCAGATAATCTTTCAGATCACAGATCTCAAGTTCTTTGTAATGGAATAAAGAAGCAGCAAGCGCTGCATCCGCTTTTCCCTCCGTCAGCGCATCGTAAAAATGCTCTTTCGTCCCCGCTCCACCGGAAGCGATCACCGGAATAGAAACATTTTCTGCGATCATACGGGTCAGTTCAAGATCATAACCTGCCTTGGTTCCATCACAATCCATACTGGTCAGAAGAATTTCTCCTGCGCCAAGCCGGTCCGCTTTCATTGCCCATTCCACAGCATCAATTCCGACATCAATACGTCCACCGTTCTTGTAAATATTCCAGCCCGAACCGTCTGCACGCTTTCTTGCATCGATCGCTACCACCACACACTGGCTGCCAAACTTATCTGCCGCCTCACTGATGAGTTCCGGACGGTTGATTGCAGAAGAATTAATCGATATCTTGTCCGCACCCTCACGGAGTAATGCCTTGAAATCATCCACAGTACGGATACCGCCGCCTACAGTAAATGGAATAAACACTTTTTCTGCCACTTTGCGCACCATATCCACGACCGTCTCTCTGGCATCTGAGGTTGCTGTGATATCGAGAAATACCAGTTCATCTGCCCCCGCCTTATCATAAGCCGCTGCGATCTCAACCGGATCTCCTGCATCCCTTAAATTTACGAAATTAACACCCTTTACCACACGTCCGTTATTCACATCCAGACACGGAATAATTCGTTTTGTAAACATTTTTATCCTCCTGTCTTAAATCCCGGCAAAATTTTCTAGTATCTTAAGTCCGACTGTACTGCTCTTTTCCGGGTGGAACTGACATGCAAAGATATTGTCCTGTTCCACGGAAGCATGAATATGTGTGCCATATTCCGTAGTTGCTTTCACAATTCTGTCATCTTTTGCTTTCAGATAATAAGAATGAACAAAATAAACATATGGATGCTCCGGCAATCCTGCAAAGAGCCTTCCATTATTCCATAGATCCAGTGAATTCCATCCGATATGCGGTATTTTTAATCCCTCTGTATCTGGTATACGCAGAATCTGCCCATCTAACAAATGCAGACCTTCCACTCCGCTGCTTTCCTCACTGCCCTCAAATAAAAGCTGCAGACCAAGGCAGATGCCAAGAAATGGCTTTTTCTCCTCCGCCACTTCCTGTATCACTTTATCCAGTTCATATTTTTTTAACTGGGCCATCGCCTCACCAAAAGAACCAACCCCCGGTAAGATCACCTTGTCTGCCTGACGGATTTCATGAAAATCCCTCGTTATCACGCATTCCTGATGTAAAAAGTCAAGTGCCTTTTGTACGCTTTTTAAATTGCCTGCATCATAGTCAATGATCGCTATCATTTATTTTCATCTCCCGCTGTTTCTTAAAATATCCAGCAACCATGCGGTTTCCAGCTATCAGCCAAATTACATTTCGTTGCTCTTTGGTACGTCTTGCTCCTTTTTATTACTCAAATTATTTAGTACGTATTTAGTATACTAAAAATTATACTAAATAACTACCATAGTATTTGCCAGCTCATTGATCTCCGTCAATTGCTGCGCTCCAGGCTTCGCATCTACGTAGTTGTTCATTGTCGTACTAATATTACCATGCCCCAAAATATATTGAAGTGTCTTTGGCGTAAGCGTCTGCATATTAGTTGCAAAAGTATGTCTGCAAATATGAGGTTCAAACTTCCGAATTGGTGTATCTGGATTTACAATATTGAAACGCTTAATGCAATTCTGCAAATATTCCTCAACATGAGCCCTAACAATTGTTTTACGGCTTCTTGTTGCCAAGAACACAAACCCTTCGTATGCATTACCCCTCTCATCATAGCAAACCGGTTCGATATCACCTTTTAAATATCGATTTTTCAGTACACGTTCAAAACTATTGTACACACCATCTGTCATAGGAATGAATCTTATTCCATTTGATGTTTTAGGTTTTCGCACTACATGTTTATGATTCAGACATAATAACTGTTTTTCAACACGTATCATCCTCTTATTCAAGTCTATATCGTCCAAAGTAAGCCCACATAATTCGGACACTCTCATGCCTGTCCAAAACAAAATATAAATCATATCATAGCAGTGTTTACTATGTGCATCTGTTGAACAAAACTCCAAAAACCTGTTCATATCTTGTATAGTCAGCGCTTCCATCTGTTTGCTATCGCTTCTGTCAGTCGTAATTCTTCTAAACGGATTCTTCACAATATAATCATAGTCAATAGCATACTCAAATGTTCTCTTTATAAGGCTGATTTGCGATTGTATAGATGACCCTCTATATTTCTTTTTCATGTCAGACAACCAGTCTTCACAATGCTCTGGTTTGATCTTACCTATCTCCATATGTCCAAGACGGTATTCTTTTAATGTATTTACAGTTACATTATAACCCATTTTAGTATTTGGACTTAATTCTTTCCTATTATAAAGGTTTTCTAAATATCGATCCATAACCTCAAGTAAAGTAAGTTTTGCCCCATCGATGTCAATATGATTTTCAAGCTGTGTGTTTAATTCTGCCTCCTTTTCACGCAAGCTCTTTCCGCTCCGTTTACCTTTTGGCAACTGATCTGTTATATCCAGTCTATATGAGCTAATCACTCGTTCCTTCCCTAAAGCATCTTTATAGTGATACTCATACCGTTTTGTTTTGGGATTGTAATACTCATTAGCACGTAACTTCTTTCGTGTAGGTTTATTTTTTTCTGATACTGTTTTATTTGCCATATTCTCAGCCCTCCATAAAAAAGGTGCCTCGAACGAATACTCTTAGATGATATCACATTCGAAGCACGATGTCGATAATTTATATCTGCTCAACTTTGCTTATAAATTTTTCAAATGGTTCTCGTTTAATCCGTATAACGCGTCCAATCATCAAATGATATTTACATTCGTAATCATCCCGAACCAGTTCTCTTAATCGATGCTGTCCTATACCAAATAAATCAGAAGTTTCTTTAATAGATAGCAAATATTTTTCTTGCACAACGATCACCTCCATTCTGAGGTAATCATAAATGTTTCAACTGTAACCTACATACGGAAAAAATAAGAGGGAATGCTATTTTCGCTGTTGATGGTAAGCCATCTCTAATTATTCAGAGACAACCTACCATCATATATTATTTTGAATCTGTAGCTTCTGTTTTGGTATCCAGTAATTTCTGTGTAATATCCAGCCCCGCAATCAAAAACTGCGGTACCTTCACATTCATTTCTACCAGATTTTCTAAGATGCTCCGGATTTCATTTATCAAATATGTGGCAAGGGTGAACCACCCAAACAGCAGCACAAATTCAAGCCGCACTCCTATGACTCCGCCCATTGTCACAAAACAATTTGATATGAAAAAGGCAAGTCCAATTACCACCCAGTACCACACCTTTTTGAAAATTCCTTTTGCTCCGACGGCACTTGACTCATTCTTTTTATAGAATCTCGCCTTACAGTACCCGGTTGCATAGTCGATCACATTAAGAATCAGGAATCCGGCAAATAAAAACCAGTACTCACCGAATACCGCCGCCCCGATTGTTGCGATCAGTCCATAGATCATGTTGATTTTGTCAAATTTCATAAAATTTTCCTCTCTTTCTGCCCGAAGGCGGTTATTCAAAAGAGCCGGCTACATAACACATAGTCATGCAATCGGCTCTTAGGCTCTTGATTTTTTTAATTCTGTAATATCTTGCTGTATCGATTTAATCTGATCTCTCATCTCTGCATTTTCTTTTTCTAATATTTCCACACGGTTCCAAAGCTTCTGCACCATATGGATTGTTAGAAAGATAAACTCCTGATACCGCAATGCGTAATCATAAATGATATTTCCATCTTTGTCTTTACATGGAATTTTTGAAGATTCTACGGGAGTTCCATCTTCCTCATTATATGCTGTGTATTCGTATCTGATATCCTTACAGAATCCTGCAAACTCCTCTGCGACTATTCCAAGTTCCTGCATGGCATCTTCGACATCCTGCGAGATAGCACCTATATGCACGCGATCACCATTATTAAAGACAAATGATTTCGGCTGTAGCTTAAGGAACAGTTTTTCATATACCTCTGTCAAATCTTTTATATCATGCTTCTTTGTCCGATCAGAGGTATTAATAGCGCCTGTTTTCGAAAAAACAGTTGTCCATAATTTATTTTTTGTTCCGCATGACATCTGGTTCGATACATTCGGACAAATGAATGCTCCAGATATATCTAATTGATACCCCGCTCCATGAAGAAACGTCGGAGTTGTATTATTCCCGACATGGCAGTTATTGTTCTTATTTAATCCCAGAATGTCAAGAATTGTTCCGTTTGTATGTGTTCCATGGATATATTTTCCAGATTCAATATCTAAACTTCCCGTTAACGTTCCGCCTGACAACGGAAGATATCCTTTTAATGCGTTGGCAACTGCTGTTATTCTGTTATCAAGCGTCGCATCTCCATTTGCAATGTTTTTTGATAATTTTGTCGTCACATTTTCGTCTCCGCTGATAAGATTCTGCATAATACCAGAATATATAGAATTAACTTCACTTTCTGTATAATATCGTTCATCATGCGTATGGCTGGATGGTGCGTATGTACTCGGTTTACCTGTCACGTCAGACCATGGGATTTTTCCGGTAAATGCAACTTCTTTCAGATCAGAAAACCACTTTACAATCTTTCCGAACAGTGTCGCATGGGATTCGCCGCTTTTGAGATTTTCTCTTGCGGTTGATGCTGTAAATGATACGATATTGCTCGCTGTATCCCCACCAATGGTTATTGCATTAGAAAGATTGTCCAATTTTTCCTTATCTTTCGGACTCATTAAGCCTGCTGCTGATTGTGTTGCATTGTTTGCGATAAGCGTTCCATCTTTTGTTAACTGGCAGATTTTTTTGACGGTACCATCATTATTAAAACAAATAAACCTCAAATCACCTTTGAATGCATCCAGTTCCCATCTTAAACCGATATCATCTGGTGATATAATCTGAATGTTTCCACCCTCGCTGCTGGTATAAAGTTTAACTTTCTCGCCAACTTGTAATTGACCTGTTAACTTTCCTCCACTAATAGGAAGCGCACCAATATTTTCTGGTGTCAAATTCACTTTCCCTGTGCGGTATTCTGTTTCGGCGTTCCCTTTAATACCGGTGACTGCATCATCCGGTATAGAGCTCGATGGTACAGCCCAAGTTCCATCTTCCCTAAGGTATTTAGTTGTACCAGCAGTAATCGGTGGTGACGGAACAAGACCTGCTTTTGCTTTTGTTCCAGATTTTACAAAAGCATCATATGTTGTATCACTATCTGCTCCCCATACAGCAGTACCATCCGCAGACCAACGCAAAATCTGACCACTTGAACCTCCACTAGGAATATGTTTATTTCCAGATGTCTCCGGATGTACATATACTGTATCTGTAAACTTTGCATCCTCCGGAACATCTGTATCAACCGTGTGATTATTTACGGTATCGGCATTTCCGCCATTTGCTGTCATTGATGTTGGTTTTTCTGTCAAATCTGCATAACTTCCAGTAAAAGCAACAGTTTTTAAATCACTGAGGAATTTTTTAATTTTTCCCAATGAAACAGCAAGTTTTTCCCCAGTTGTAAGATTCGTTCTGATCGTTGCAGATTGAATATCGCTAGTTACATTACTTGCATCTCCAGTTTTATCAAGTTTTGCATCATCCAGTTTAGAAAATTTATCGTCCGTATATTCGGTCAATTCGTCCAAACTAACTTTTTTGATATCATTTGCAAGATTTTTCGCCGATATAGTTTTTGTTCCTCGTTCGCCATCAATCAAAAATATGTCTTCGTCTTTAAGTGTTTCTACTTGATCGTATTCTATGAGTTTAGCCATTTACATTTACTCCTTTGCGTTCTCGCATAGCATTGAATCCAATAACAAGACTTGTTCAATACTAATATTCTTCGGAAGATCTTCTTCTGTAATAGTATTAATATCCAGAACAACATCCACAGAATTTATTGCATAAAGTTCATTCATAAATTTGTTATATCGAGGATTCGTATGGTCAATATATGGTTCATCACCAATTTTGTACTCTTCGATTAATTTCTGTCGCGCTGAAATATATTCTGACAACTCTGTTTCAATCTTCTTAAGATTACGGCATATAACCAAAGCACCTCTTCTTGAAAATTCCAGTTTTACAATATTATTCGATAGAAAACCGACATACATATCATAAAGCTTTCCAGTTTTAATCTCTATTTTTTTCATATAAATCTACAGTCCTTTCTATAAAGCATTTTTCTTTTTCATTGCATTCATTTCCGTTTCTATTTTTTCCATTTTGATAAATAGCTTCTGCACCATATGAATTGTTAAAAAGATAAAATCCTGATATCGCAATGCGTAATCGTATACCGGATTTCCGTCGTCATCGGTTACAACGTATCGACTCTCCTCTACCGGTGTTCCGTCATCGTTGTATTCCCGATAATCATACCGAATATCCTTACAGAATCCTGCAAAATCCTCTGCCGACATTCCAAGCTCCTGCATGGCATCTTCTACATCCTGTGAGATTGCTCCGATATGTACACGGTCGCCGTCGTTAAATATAAACGATTTCGGCTGTAGCTTAAGGAACAGTTTTTCATATACCTCGGTTAGATCTTTTATGTCATGCTTCTTTGTCCGATCAGATGTATTAATTGTTCCAGTCTTTGCGTAAACAGTTGACCACCGCTTATTCGACAATCCTAATGGAACATCATTCGTAACATTTGGACAAAAAGCTGCATCTGTGAAATTGTATTGTTTACCTTTTGCATGGATATATACTGGTGATATATTGTCTCCATTATAGTCACCCATATGAACATTGTCATTGCTGTTCATACCAATCAATCTGGTTAATGTGCCTGCTGTATTGTGTGCACGAAGCCATAAAGCATTTGATAAATTCAATGAGCATCCAACATCACCATCAACTGAAAGTAATGTCTTGTTTCGCACACACATTCCACTTTGATATTTGCCAGTATATATACCATCATAAGATATAATAATGCCTTTGGCGGACGACAAATTGATAGCTGTCTCATCAATCATGTACACTGATAACAATCCAGCTTGAGCCCCCAAACCAAAAGCTCTATTACCAACACTACTTGCCGCTGTCAAATCTATTACAGCCTCAGACGTGCCAGACATACTGCCGCTGTTATGACCTGTAATTTTTCCATTTCTTATCTGCACATATTTTCCGCCATTATCCCCAATTGAACTTATTCCATCTGTGCCTATATAAACACCTTTTTTGTTGCTCCCAAGGTTATCAGGTCCAGAATATAAAGAATTTGTTCCGATTGTGAAACCGCCAATATTTCCTGTTGGTGCTGATAATTGTCCAGCAAAATAAGTGTTCCCGGATGCATCGATAGCAAATTGTCTACTGATTATCTGACCGGTTGCCATGCTCATTTTTACACCTGCTGTACTATAAATACCGCTTGTGTGGACGTAATTACTACTCTTAATGCTTCCGGCTGCTGTAATATCCGTGGCAAACAGATCGTCTACTACAATATTTTTAGAAGTCAGTCTATTCGCTTCTATCAATCCTGTAGCAACTAAGTTTTGTACATTAATTTCAGTCGCTGTAATAGCCTTTGCAACGATTCGATCTGCTGTTATTGTCCTCGGTGTGATTACTTCGCCGTTAATTGTATCAACATTTTCTGCCTGAAGTGCGCCACTTATGTTATTCAACTGATAAATTACGCTCTGTTCGCTTCCTCGAAAAACAAGTCGGTCTACTGATAAAGTTCCTGCTGTGATATCATTAGCATAAATATTCACTCCTGTTAAAGCATTTGTTGCTACAACTTCCGAACCAACAACACGATCTGCTATTATTCCCTGTGATACTAAAAGAGATTCCATAAACCCTTGTTTAATATGGGCAACATTTATGTTTGCGAAATCAATTTCTGCATAATGAGCTTCGAGATAATCTGTTGTAATTCTATTTGCTTCAAGAACATCAATTTTGTCTGATACTTGTTTCACGTCATCACCAGTTGCAGATGGCGAGGATAAATTTCCAGTAACTAATACTGAATGATTTCGTATTTCACAAACTACTCTATCTCCAGTTTGTCCATTAACAACGGTGTATGTAGGGATATATTCTTCTGCCCCATCGATTTTAACGTAAAAATCATTCTTATCGTTTTTTAAATCGCCATATACGGTTGATGTTTTAGATATCTCTTTTGAAGGCTGATTTACAATTTTTGCAAATGACTTTAATAATTGTGCTGATAATTCCATGTTACAAACCGCCTTCCCATAAATTGTTAACAAATACTGCTGTTTCTTCTACTGTACATCCAATTCCGCAATTAATAGACTGACTGATAACTTTGGCTTTTATGTTTTTTAAACCAGCTCTTTCATAGTTTAATAGCACACAATCACCAACTCTTACCGGACAGTAACCATGTGTATAAGTTACTTTATATTCTAATTTTGATAAAGTTGCGAGCAAATTTCTTGCATACTCCTTCACATATTCCGTATTCGGTATACCGCTCAGCGACGGATTTACAACACGATGAACTATTTCCCGACCTCTCCGCCTAACTGATACCGGACTATTATCATCTGTGTTTTTTACAGTCACACTTATTGGTTTTTTAACTCCTTCAGAATATATAACCTCAACCACATTTGGAATATCATACATATCTCTTTCGACCGTAACGTTTGGTAATAAGATTGACCGTTCGTCGTCATTGAACGTCATTACTGGTTGCATTTTCTCTGTAGCAATTACAGGAGAAAATAGAATATGTCCCAAAGCATCTACATCATATGTGTAATGATCTGTAGCAATTAAATCTGTCAGATACGTAAGCCATGTATCGTCTGTGCCAGCTGTAAAATTAGAACTTAGGGTACTTGCTGTTTCTACGGCGATAACAGGTGCCCTTGCATTTTTCGCTGTCAATTCACTTGCCAATGTCATATAATTTGTACCCTTTTTTATTGTATATCCGATTGACGGTGATTTTTCTTTTAACTCCATCAACGGCGTATAACCATTCATTTTTATTGTTTGACACTTTCCATCATAATCATTGGATGGCATTTGATACAAAAACGTACCAATTGGAATCGTTTCTTTTACCCCATTTTGAATTGCTACCATATATGTTCGTATGTAGCATTCTTCAAGTATCTCAGAAGTTGTTATAGATGCAGAACCAAGTGTACTACTTGTTGAATCCCAATTAATAGAACAGTCAGAAATCTGGTTTAATTCCTGACCGTCCATCCATGTTACAGGGTCAACTTTATAAAATCTGTAAGATTGTAACATAGTCTGAGTCCAATCTAGCATTTTAAGCCCCCCCTTCAACTCTTGTTATACTAAATGAAATCGGTATTACCAATTCAACGTGTGTTTGACTATATGAAACCTTTATTTGTGCCCAATATCCCGTACCAGATGGTTCCCTTACATAACAATTTCCAAAATAATTAGCAAGCCTTCGTATTGCATATAATGTTTCGATATCATCTTTTGGTATATCCACTGACCATGTTGCCGTATGTTCCTGTTGCGTTCCATAATAACTAACCGGTCTTTTTCGACCAATGTATTTTTGCAAATTAACATCATTTGAAAAGTCGTCAGATATATCAATGTTATACGGTAACCGTACCAATGAGCCACTCCAACTTGGTTCTGCTAAAATCAAATCTTCAGTTCCGACATAGTTTTGCCACTGTTCGGACCACTGAATAATAATTGCTTTCTCTTGTACTGGATATACTGGCACATCATAGAAATCAAAACTTCCGTTTCCAGTTAAATTTGCAACCACTCTGTATCGCGCATAATCTAATGCTGGATGCGGATCAATAAAAGTGTTATGCTCACGGTTTATAGCATTTTTTACTATTGCAGTAAATGATCCATCAAATTCTCTTCTATATATAGAAACTAATGCGTCATCCAACAATTTCCCACCATTTGCATACACTACTTCACCGTTTTCATCAATTATAGAATCCAACTCATTATCCTGAATCTTATCATACACAGCTACTTCAATTGATGTTGTATAATTTTTAGTGTTATAACTGACGACCGCTTCTATATCAATCGCTGTCTCCAACATTGATACTTTAAAATATTGCTCATGTGATGCTGACAATCCAGTATTCATTCCAACTACAGTTTTTACAACGTATACTTCCCCATTTTCTAAATATGTCAATGCTGGATTAATGGTTAAAGTTGTTGATCGTTCAGATGCGTTGAATGACTCAGACCAAATAATATCGTTTTTCATTACAGTTTTAACCTGACCTGTTTCATCAACAGTTTCATATGTATTTCCAGCAGTTATTTCGTGATACCAGCTAATTGGTTTCTGTGTAGTTGGACCCGATTCATATACTAATGTCAACGGATATGCCAAAAGGTTTTTATTTTCATCTAAACCATTTATTGTGGCGGTCAACGTTGGCGCTTGGTACAATTGAATTGTCCTTGTTGTGGACCAAGGACTCCAAGCCTCATTTCCGTTTGTTTTTGTTTGAAGGATTCCCATGGTTCGTATTTTAAACTGTATTTTTGTATCTGATGAAAATGTCATTCCGAGATTGCTCAAAGGAAATGAGCATATTTGCCCCTGTTTCTTCTTTTCTGTATCGTATAACGCACCAACATAAACACCATTGATACTAATATACAGCTCCGCTTTTGTTTCATTTGAACTGTCGCCAGAATTATGAGTCCAATATAAAACAGGCGAATGTGTAACCTCTGCTGTGTATGCATCTGCCCAAGTTGTTGGTGCATCCGGTACCTCTCCAACAATTACAGATACAATCTCAGACCAACTGGAATAACCAGCGTCATTCTTTGCCCTAACCCTAAAGAAATACTTTGTTCCTGTTTCAAGACCAGAGACCTCGGCATGACTATAATCAGATTCTTCATTAACTGTAAGTGATGTAACATTTCCAGAACTATCGAAGTACCTTTGATATTCTGTATACTGCACCTCAAAACTCGTTGCTCCCTTAGAATGTGTCCAGTCAAGCTTTACTTCTGTTGATGTTTTGGCATAATAAGATATCCAGCTTGGTGTGTTCGGACACGGAGACACATTCGATGAATACTCAGACCACTCTCCAGTCTCAAAAGAACCAATATGATCATTTTTTTGATTGCTTCCACATGCCTTTGCTTTGTATTCTGCACCAGCATCTACTGCAATCGTCATACTTACATGGTTTTTAACTACATCTGCTGAATATTCGCCATATCGTTTCGTATCATTTTTCACAACATAGAAATACACCGACTTCGTATTCTCATCGTATGTATCTAATTCCATTGTAAGAAGATTTCCACTTACACTCAAAGTTGGTGTACTTGGTGTTGCTGGTGTTTTGTCTGCGACGACTTTATATTCTTTCCATGCTGTATATTCAGATGTATACCATGCTGTATCTACATTGTTATTCTTGTATGTATTCGACTCCGGTTTAATCCTGAATCGTATTTTCTTTGCATTAGAGGGAATTGAATATGTAAGATTACGAACATTATTTGCAATTGTCGAGCCATTTTCTCCCCAAAACCACACACCATCACCCGTTGTATACTGAATCTGGTATTTAAAGTCTTTAGTGGTTTTATTTTTACTCCAGTCCTTATGAGTACTTGGTATATATCCATTCCATACCCATGTAAAATATAAAACATTAGTGGTACCCGATTGGATACCACATGTCACGTTCTTACATTTTTTATTTGCCATGTTTTATATTCTCCCTTCCACTATTGTAGCCCTAACAAGAGTCTTGATTGCTTCTGCAACTACGCTTCCATCATCATACGTAATACCATTCAGATTATAAGTATCTCCTCTGAATCTGCTTAATGATGCATCGAGCTTATCAATCGCAGAAATTATGTCGTTTGCATTTCCATTTTGAAATTTCGCCTTACGTGTTACTTCTATCTGACTTCCTAATGACATAGCCTGTTCATAACTGAATAAGGTATTCAAATCTGAAACACTTTTTGTCACATCCGATAAATCTACAACAGGTCGAATTGTTGGTTCAGCATCTATTCCATTGTTTAATACATCTACAATCTTTCCAATTGCATTCCGCGAACCGTTAACAGCAGATTTAGCAACATTTTGTCCTGCATATTCTGCTTTATCTGTATAATCAGCAAGTGCATTTATAAAACCTTTACCCGCAAAATCGCCAATTCCATAAAATACTTTTGACGGAGAATGTTCATCCAGCTCTTTTTTTGCAGCCACAACTGCCGCCGAAGCCATTGCTTTAGCCTGTGCAGCCGCTTTGTATGTATTGGCGCTGATTCCGTTGACAAATCCATCAACTAAATATGCCCCAGCAAGACTGAAACTAGCATGAGATGTTCTGATTGTATCTACCGCTGACTGTGCGACCGTTCTAAATTCGGCATTCGAATCTGGATGCTTTGCTTCCACCCCAATTATGAAATCAGTAATCATCTGACTTCCTGTGTTAATGATCTGATCTTTGGCATCACTAAAAGCTGTTACAAAACTGCTTAATCCATTTTTAGCGATTTTTGATAATGACTTTCCAAACGTAGTCAGACCCTTACATCCATCAGCTGAAATATCATTGGACAGGATAATCAATGACCTTATTGCTTTATTGATCTCCAAGATTTTATCTGTATTGATTTCTGCTACAGAAGTAGAATAGTTTACTAAACATGATCCAAACCATGACAAATCATCTCCGAATGTACCGAAATCTGCTATCTTACTAAAGAAACCTTCTGTCTCCGGTAAACTGTTGGCTAAGTCAGATAACGCTTTTCCTGCAACAACAGCTTTGTTGATATTCTCTGGATTTACGTTTGCCACAGAATTTGAGAAGTTCGTTAAAGATGTTCCAAACGATTCAAGTTGTGTGCCAAAAACATCAGTTGTATTGTCGCCTATAACTTTAGCTATAGCGCCTCCAGTATTTGGTATTGCATTTGCCATATCTGCTAATGCTTTTCCGGCTTCTGCGGCTTTGTTCACATTTTCCGGATTTACACCTTCTACGGAATTTGAGAAGTTCGTTAAAGATGTTCCAAACGATTCAAGTTGCGTGCCAAAAACATCAGTTGTATTGTCGCCTATAACTTTAGCTATAGCGCCTCCAGTATTTGGTATTGCATTTGCCATATCTGCTAATGCTTTTCCGGCTTCTGCGGCTTTGTTCACATTTTCCGGATTTACACCTTCTACGGAATTTGAGAAGTTCGTTAAAGATGTTCCAAATGCTTCAAGCTGTATACCAAACATATCCATGGAATTTGTTCCAAAACCAAGAAATGACGTAATGCCAGATAATAATTCGTTTGCTGTCAGAATCAAGATAGTATCTGCAAGTGCTTTTACACCAGTCATTGCTGATGCGTCTACATTGGATAATCCATCGAAGAATGGCTTAGCATTCTCCATAAAACCAGCGAGATTGTCTCCTATTTCCGGCAAACCAGATGTAGCACTTACTGCAAATCCGTCAATAATACTACCAAAGAAAGATCCAAGACCATAACCAATTTTCTCCAGAATAACCATTCCGTTATTAAGAAATTTCTCCATTCCAGGGAAATATTCGTCTAAGGCACCTATAGCAACCATCAATCCGCCTACAGACGCAATTAACGTTACGAGCGCACCAATTCCCACAAATGCACCTGTTCCAGCCATACCAACTTTGCTTAAAATCAGACAAGCAGCTGATAATGCTAATAACATAATTGATAATGAAGCCGCAATCTCTAATGTCGGTCCGACATTCATTTTCGCAAGCACTCCAATAATCGCCGCTAACCCAGCAGTAACTAATGTCATTACTCCTAATGTAACATATGCTTTAGGTGACACTGTACCGCATTTGCTTATGATGATCATAGCTGATGATAAAGACAGCAATAAAAGAGACAATCCAACAGCTGAACCAAGTACTGAATCGACCGGTAACTGCGCTAATAACGCAATCATACCGCCCAATATGGTAATCGCCCCTGTAATGATCAATACTGTACTTGTCGCTTTTTTCACAAAATGAGTAGAAGCAATAACTACAGCAAACATTCCCATAACAACCGATATTGCAACTGTAGCAGCCACCAGATTTTCAGGTTTTATAAACGATAAACCTGCAAGAGCTACTGCTAATATGCCAATCGTAATAGCGATCATCATTATTGTGCTTTTACAATCTTTCGCCAACGCTGTCACTGCTATTAAACCAGCAAAAAGTGCCTCCAAAATTGCAATCGCTCCAAGAGCCTGTTTCATTCCCTCTGGCTTAACATGGCTTAGAACAACGATCACACCGGTCAAAATAAGTAATGCACCAGACATCATTAAAAGCATTGCTCCTGCCTGTGCCGCATTTTTTCCTGCAAATTTACTTGCGATTATAACCGCAGAAAATACTAACATTATCTGCGATACCGCGTTCAATGATTTTTTAATATCTCCAGCATTCATATTCGCAAGCATTTTCATCGAACCCACGACTAATATCAGTGCTGCCGACATTGCAAGGATTCCAACTCCTGCCTGTGCAGCATTCTTTCCTGCAAATTTACTTGCGACCATAACCCCTGTAAAGATTCCGAATATCACTGCTATTGTTTTGAGATTATCTTCTACTTTTGCAAAATCAAGATTGGCAATATCATCAAACACGCCTATGAATAACTTTAAGGCTATAACAATCGCCAATACTGACACCGCAGAACCAAACTTAATATTTTTGCAGGCGATACTTAATATTGCCAATCCGGCTAACGCCCCGATCATAATCTTTATCGTTTGATTGATATTATCCATCTTCAGATCGTTTAAATCATTTAACACACCTACCATGATTTTCAACGATACTGCGATACCAATAAGAGTTAACGAACCTTTTGATAACTGAGGAGCAAATCTTCCCAGTAAACCTGCGGTTATTGCTAATCCACCGGCCAGCGCCGCAATTATTCCCAAATCCTTTAAAATGTGGTCGGATTTAATTTCGTCTACCCCTTTCAGGACTTCCACCAGAATCATTAATGATGCAGCCATCATTAACATACTTGTAGCTCCACTATTAGTTCCTGTTCCAACTCCAAGCTTATTATCAATAAGTGACATAGCTGCTGTAAGAACTGCTAATGTTCCAGCAAGAACCAGAATCGCTTTTGCAGCTGTTAATAAATTTTCTGGATCTGCCTGTGATAATAAAAATAGAGAACCTGCAAGTATTGCAATAGAAATTGCGATATTCCTGATAGCCTGTGTCTTTTTAATAAGAATATCAGCCTTGATAGACTCTGAAAGGGTATCAAAAACTCCACTGATACTTTTAAAAACACCGCTAACACTGTCAAACATACCTGCAAAAGACTCAAACGGTTTGGATATATTTTCAAGAGCAGTTCCAATCTGCTTCGTAACCTTTATGAGTCCAATGCCCATAACAATCGTAAAGATTTCACCAATGTGATCTGTGATATACTGTTTGATTGAATCCACAACGCCAAACACTTTTGCCTTAAAGCCATCAGCTGTTCCAGCAATTTCATCAAGCTGACTTTTAATATCTGCTTTAAATGCATCGAATGCAGTTTTTAAATTGCCAAATATGCCATCAAAATTGAAAAAATATCCAAGTACATTTTGTCGAAAATCTTTAAAAATATCATCAATGTTGTCTAATGATATATGATCTAAGGATTTTACACGTGCTATGAACTCGTCTATTACAACTAATCCATTTTTAAAGTACGTGTTTACATCAGAAAATGTCTCTGAAAAAGCATTTTGAAATCTTTCAATATTTCTTTGAACAATCGGGATTTCCAGAAATTTGTTGATCCATTTTTGCAGTTCAGTGTAACCAGTTTGCAGGGCACTTGTAACTTTATTAATTCTGCGTTCAGCGATTGAAAAATCCATTTTAGAAAGTACGTTTTTTACTCCCTCCAGATTTTCTTTCACAACAGGTAATTCTGTAAACTGTTGAACCCATTTCTGAATTTCAGTGCATCCTTTCTTAAAAGCCGTTCCACATTCTTTAATTGCGTTATTAACCAGCTTATTATCCAAAAGAAAATCATGAAATTCTGTAAGTAAATCGCCAATTGTAGCGGTAACATCTAAAATGTCCAAATCGAATGCATTCAAAACAATTGATGCCCCTTTGAATGCCAGTTTAAATCCGCCACCGACTATTGTTGTGCCTATATCCAGAATCGCAAATAATCCCTTAAAAGTCCTAGTCAGTTTATCTGCTGTATCATCGCTCACTTTGAGTTTTTCTGTAAAGGAATTAACTGCTTTGAGAAGATTGTATAATCGTTGTGATTTTTTCTCGATAATGTCATCATCAGACATACCTTTATAAAACACATCGTTCCATGCTTTCTTCATTGCAGACAAAGATGAGACAGCACTGTCAATCACATTCGAAACTGACCCCCATACTAACTCTGCTCCGGTTGGACGATCAATGTTATCGATCAGATCGTTGATAGATGAACCAGCCTTATTTGCTTCTTTTTGTAAATCACGAAGTGCAGTTATCTGTTCTTCTGTATATCCTGCATTTTTCAACTGCTCATCTGACAGATTTGCTAATCCATCTGCATTTTTTAACTGTTCATCGGTCAATGACGATATATGTCGGACGCTGCTTCCAAGTTTTTCATTCACAAGATTCTGTACTGTTGCATAATCATATCCGGCTTCAGTTAATGCTTTTATTCTCGCTTCGCCTGTACCGAATTTTCCATTTATAACAGCATCTACTACTTCTCCATACTTTTCCATTTGAGATGCCATGGATGCGGTAGATTTAGTAGCATCTGTCAGATTCCCAACAAGGCTTTTTATTGCACCTTTTAGAATATCTCTTTTCAACAAACCGTGACTAAATGCGGTGCTTAAAGCCTTTTCGAACGAACCGGTCTGCTCAATCATCATATCCAAATCTACGTTATGATTTTTAGCCAGTTCTTTCACTTTATTTTGAAATACTTCAGTCTCTATTCCAGCCTTACTCAATTTCTCTGATAAAGTATCAAAACCAGATCCAAATGATCTGCTTAAAATAGAGTTACGTTTATCAGATGAATTATTAATCAATTCACTGAATCTGTCAGATAAACCAGTTAATCTCTCTTTTGCTTCTTCAAAGTCGCCAACGATTGTTTCCCAGCTCTGCGTCCATCCGGACTGTGCTGCCTCTTTTAATGTATCAAACAGCTGTGTAAACGTCTTGACCTTTGTTGCTGCATCATTTGCAGTTTTTCCCATTTCGAGAATTGACTTAATCTGTTCATCTGCATATCCCATTGTACGCAATTGATCTTCATTCAAATCGCCTGTAAATTTTGATAATGTTTCGGTCAGGACATCCGATGTAAGCCATCCTTTTTGTAAAGTTTCACGAAATGAACCTTCATCCTTGATCATCTGATCAATAGCTACACCATGAACACGTGCAGTCTCTTTAAGCGCATCCTGAAATACCTGACCACCCATTCCAGCGTTTACTACTGAGTTCCAATCCATCAGTTTTACCGTACCCGCTGCCAATGCCTGTGAAAGCTGGTACATTGCAGTGCTTGCCTGTTGAGATGTTGAACCGGATACTGCCGCCAAGTTTGCGATACCCTTAATAGCATCCACTGATGTATCAAGATCAACACCTGCTGCTGTGAAAGTACCGATATTTCTGGTCATTTCCGTGAAATTATAAATTGTCATATCTGCATAATGGTTTAATTCATCCAATGCAGAATTGACCTGATCCAGTGTTGTTCCTTTACTTGATGTGTTTGCAAGTATTGTCTGAACAGCATTGATCTGTGTTTCATATTCTTCGAAACCAGATTTTATTGGATCTATTGTAAAAGCGGAAACCATTCTTTCTCCCGCCTGTATAGCCGAATTTGTAATGTTCTGAAGTGCAGTAATTGCCATAACTTCAAGTCCTGAAAAATGAATTTTTACAGACTCAATAGCGTTTGACATAGGTGTCAGATTACACTTCTGTGCTTCGGAATTGATATTTTCCAATCCTTTTGCAGCCCCTTCAAGATTGAGGCTTTTCTTTAATTTTTCGATTGTAGACATGCTGGTTTTAACATTCTGTTCAAACTTCTGATTGTCAAACCGCATTTCAACAACACGTTCGTCGATTGTTGTACTCAAAGCTCAGTAACCTCCTTCCACGCATGGCTTGCAATTTGGTCAAAAATAGGCTGGATTGCAGGATTGATGTAATCTCGCCCCTGTACCCAGCCTCCATTACGAGTCGCATGACCATACTGTAAGATGATTGCTATTGGAACTCCATTTTGAATATTTTTGTTATAAAAACCGATTGATACAGACCCCTTTTTCTGCTCTATCTTGTAATACCAAGAATTTGCAGTTAATCCGGAGTCAACAGGAGTCGCAGACGCAAGGGCTGCTATACCTTCTCGACCATACTTATCAAGATCACCGATTTTAACTGTTTCCTTGGCTTTCTCTAAGAATTTAGTCAACTTTGAAAAATCGCCCTTTTGTCTAAACGTTATCATATACACGCTCCTTATAATTCAGTTACATAATCAAGCGCTATCCATCCTGCACCGGACTGTAATCGCCCCCAACCAGCAGCTGAACCAGAACCAGCTCGTTTTTCAACAATTGTAAATGTGCCAACACCGGTATACGCACCGGTTAATCCATAGTTTGTCCCCGGACCTTTTCGAATCCGAAGCTGCTTAGTCGAAACTTTTACTTTAAATGCTTCCTGCGTTGATTCTTCTTTTTCTGTTACATCCGATACAGCACTTCCTGATAATTGATCTGTAACCTGTTGTGCAAGTTTTCCTAATCTGGAATACAGCCAATCGCCCGGACATGCCTTATTTGCAAACCAGCGATGAACTGTTATCAGCATCTCGTCAGATTTTGGAGAATATTTCAATGCTTTCTCCTTATCAGAAATCCACAATAACTTTGTTTTTCCATTGCGCCGACAAATATCTACACATAAACCAACAAGCGAATTATAAACTTTATTATTCATCTCGTATGGTGCTGTTTTATCTGAAGCACACTCAATTGTTACTGCACGGTTATCATTTGCTGAGTTCGATGAACACCAACTTCTGTCCTTTTCATCTACGCAAAGAACAACTCGTCCATCAGTACCTATACCGTAATTGCAGCTCGCTTTTCTTGTTGGGCTTACGAAACAATTTCCAATGCTCTCTGCTGAAAGCTGTCCAACAACGCAATGTGGTGTAATTCTGTCAATGCTATGTTTTCTCGACTTGGTTTTGTTCGGACTGATTTTGGTGTAGCTTATTAATTTACTATTGCTCATCTTGTACCGTCACCCCTTTGAATTGAATCTTTTTTTATTCGCTGCGTTTATCGCCGCGTGTCTGCTATATATATCTCTTTTACTATGTTTCTTTGGTGGTCGATTCTTGAAATTACAGATTCTAATCAGTATGATTAAACGATTAAAATGCCATGTTTCATATTCAGGCGGAATACCTAAGGATAACATCCAATAATACACAAGTTCTGACGTGACCTGCTCCCGGTTATGTGGAGTATTTTTTTCTTCCGGAACTGTGGATGCTGTCATTGAATCCCCCATGTATTCTTCAATTTCCTGAATATTTTTAGCTGTCAATCGATTATAAATTTCTGGATCAACATTTTCTGTAATTGTCATGCATCGTATGTAATCCACAAATTCAGCCAGTGTTTTATCACTCTTTGTAAGAAATGGCTTGTGCCACTTACTCTCCCATTTTGAAATTGCAAGTAATGAATGCTCTATCTGTAGTTTCTGTTCATCTGCATACACAAATACCTCATTCTTTTCATCCCAAAATTCAATGGGTGGTATTACAATTTCAAGCATAACTCACCCACCTCTTTTTAAATGGAAACGATCTTATTAGCCGACGCTGTTTCTGCTGTCACGACGGTATCAGTATCACGCGGAACAATTCCTTTTACAAATTCAGACGCATAATCAGCATTTGTTGCCAGTTCCATGAATAAATCGCTGTATGCCTCGGTCTGAGAAAATGCTTCTGAAATTTCAGGAGATTTTCTAAAGTATTTTCCATCCGGCGTCTTTTCGCCATAAGCTTTAAGAACTAATTCTTTAAATGTCTTAATAATCGCTGGACCATCCTGTGCGTTTACAATGTTCTGTAACATTTCAGCTAATCCACCCGCGGTTCCCATTTCCATTTCCATGATTTCAGCCTTAGAGAGATTAAACCAAAAATCCTCGGTACGCCGCACACCATTGTAATCTGTATAAGTAATTGTCTTTTTTAACATAATCGTTATCTCCTTTCGTAAAAAAAAGAGTCGCCAGCCTGACTGAATACGACTCTTTTACTTGTTAACCAACTGCTTTCATAATTGAAATAATCTCGTCCGGTAACGGAAGTCTTGGCTCGACACCATCGTTAGTATCAGCACCTGTTGGATCTTTTCCATACAGAATCTCTTCCAGTGCTGCCATTTTCTTTGCATCGACTTTAGTTGATTTAAACACCAATGTGGCTGTCGGTTTTAACTTCGTCACTCCATCAACAACCGATGTAATATTAACCGGTGTTGTGGTAAAGTCCCAAGAAAGAGTAAGTGCCGCAGGGCTGTCATTTACAGACTCATAGCCTTTTTCTGATGGCGAAGCCATGCATCCATATACAAGATGAATCTCATATCCATGGTCATTTGAATCCACATCATTACCAATGATGGTGGTGTATGCGAGACCAAACATTTTTCTACTCTGCTGTCCTGCATAAACTCCCGGAGCCACTTCAACTGAACCGTCACATTCTGCAAACTCATCAGGCGCCATATAAGCTTCGATCGTTCCACCAAACTCTTCTGCCGAAATAAGGTTGAGATATTTGATATTATCGGCATAAAGTCCTGTAGCCTCTGCTCCAGACGGGCTCTCTGTAACTGCCGCAAGTCCGTTCCATGCAACACCTTTCGTATATACTCCTCCGGGCTGAATCGGATATAAAACACCTTTACTTACACCGGTTTCGTATAAACGCTCGCCTGTGTTATCCCAAACAAGTTTCTTTTTCATAAATGTTGTTCCTCCTTAATAAAATATTTCAAAGACATCATGATTAAGATTGTCTTTGGTGTAATGCCTGTTATACCGACAAGTTAGCAATGCTGATATATCATCAATCAGCCTGCTATCTGGATCACTGTCTATGACAGTTATAGAATACTTTTTTTCTGATAAATAAACCCCGTCATTTGCAAATGTATTCTTGATGTCATCAAGAGCATAAACAATGGCAGGGTACTTCATTCTTACAGAAGAAGGTGGCTGGAAATAAACTCTGCAATTATCCCCAGATGTAGGGCAGGACAATACCTCACATAAAAGATTATGTAACATCAGTCGCCGATTCATTATACACACCTCCAACTGTTAATATCAGTCTCGGATACTGAACTTCAATATTTGTAATTTTCCATTTAGCACCCATAAACTCGATATATCGCATCAAATGAAAGTTATCGCGAGCCCATGGATCGGCTACAATGCTGATTTCATTTGATATATTAAGATTATCATTAAGCGTATCAGATGATTGATATTGACGAGTGTTACGAATTAGATCGCCGTAGCATTCACGTCTTGTAATTCCATCCGACCACACGCCCGGTCGTATTTCCGAAGAAACCGCATAGCCGATTATTCCATGAAACTTCATTTTGATTTTTCTCCTTTACGATCAGCCTGCTGCATGATCACTTGTATCGCTCACACTGTTACTGGATGCTGTCACATCTTCTTCAATTGCAATAGCAGAGTACACTCTGTGAAGAGCACCAGAGACACGAGTTTCCAGAAGAGATTTTTCCTGGTTGAAATCAATGTCAAACTGTGTGAAATGGCTGATTTCTCCACCTTTGGTTGCCCCCAGTGCATAATCTTCAAGATTACATACAATACCAAGCAATTTCTTTGTCTTACCATCTGAGGTTTTACGTTTCTTACCTGCAAACTGCTCTGCGGTATAGATTCCGGCAACGTTTAATGCTGACGCTAATTCCGCTACTGAATTGTACATACGACGTCCATTAAGATCCCTTGCTAAAAGCATGGTATTTAAAGATGCCGGTGTGCAATAATAATCTGGTGTTCCACTTCCTTTGTAGTTCTCACGGGCATGAAGAACAGCCTCAATGAGTGCCTCCGCATAAATGTAATTGGAACCAAAATTTAAGGATGTATTACCGCCCTGAAGTTCTTTCTTTGCCGCTGCTAAATCTAAGTCAGCATGAATCGTATAGAGATCATCGTCACTCCAGATTGGACGAACTTTATCCGGGGCAATCTTATCGGCATCACCATCTTCTCTGCCATCACCTAACATGATTGCAGTCGCAAGCTCCTCATTAAGCATCATACGATCAATATTGTATAAATAAGCAACATAATCAAAATCTGTAATATCGATAATGTCATCCCTGTGAAGCGCGTTTTTGACATAGATTGTCTGTGGATCGGTAGTTCTACGAACCAGACTAAAATTGCCCGCATTCTTTTTCTCTTTTCCCTTCTGATATCCTTTAGCTTTAAGTCCATCGATATTACGGATATCTACCTGACTTGTTCTGATTCTTGAAATCGGACTCTTATGTACTTTAGAAAGTACTCTTGAAATCCATCCCTGATCATTGGTAATTAATTCCGGTGCTCCAGGTCTCACTTCCTGATAATCCGGGAACAATTTTCCAACTGTATTGGTATCAAATCCACCGGATGTTGCATCATGCTGAAGTGTATGTTCATTTGTGTATGCTGTAAGAGCATTCTGGAAAGTTCCGATATTGCTCATTTTAGCCATTGCCAAAATTTCCTGCTGATCGGAATGTGTTAAAGAGTCTTTCTCCTGCTGCTGGTCACCATCAAATACATTATGTTTCATACTGTTTGTTCCCCCTTTAGATTTATTGTTGTCGTTTTCATCTTTTTCTTCTGTCTTATCAGGTTCAGTTGGTGTTTCTAATGCCTGTCTGACCACGTCGTAAACCACATTTTTCTGTTCTTCCGAAAGTGTATCAAAGATTTCTTTCGCTGTTTTATCTGTCTGTTTTTCTGATGCTTCTTTTGATTCATCTTTTTCGGCAGTCTTTTTTTTGTCTTTTTCATCCTCATCATCGGAATGATAAAGCATTATGTTTTCATCATATCCAATAATAATGCCAGACTCTCCATCACCATGTGCCATTACATCATCGATAAACGCACCTGGATTTGCTCCTGCAAGTACAAGACTTACTTCGCGAATGATTCCATGAATAACATCATGTCCGGTCTGTACTAATTTGTTTGCCATGATCGACAATGATCGAACATCGCCATGCTGTACAAGTTCTTTTGCAGTTTTTCCAGATTCAGTTTCGTTAAATTCGCAATAAGCATACACGCCGTCATCACGATTTTCCAGGTATGCATGTCCTAATACATTGGAAGCGGCACTGTGGTTATGATTCCATACTAACGGGACTTTTTCTCCATTCTGACTTTTGAACGCATCTTTTTTAATGATTCGCCCATCAGCACATTCCAAGTCGTTTCTCGTGGCCCAGCCACCAAAATCATACTTCATTTTGATTTTTTCCTCCTGTTTCATTATTTTCATTATTGTAAGCTGCCGTTTGCTCAGATGCCCTTATGTTACTATTGTTAAGTACATCTGCTTTGGGATCATCTGACGGGGCAATACCAATAATTTGACGTATTTCGTTTGATGTTAAAATTTCGTTTCTTGTAAATTTGTCTGCAATCTCAGCAATATCATTAACCGGAACAAGCTTAAACGGATCACGGAAATAAACAATTGACTTATGCTGTGTCCTTGCTGTTTCTGTTATGAACTTGCTTTTTAGTTCATCCACGATGGCTGAAATAAATGGCTCGATTGTCCGGTTATAGTAATTAAGCATCGTCTTTTCATCTGCGGAACCATCCAAAATCGCCTGTGTTATACCAAGCTGGCTGTACAGCATGTTTGTCAAATATTCAATCTGTTTCATCAGATTATTTTCAACCGGACGATTAAGCTGTGTTATCTTTTCAGTTCCATCTATATATGCGATCCCATATGGTGAGCCAAATAACTGATTCTCTATACTGGCTTTACGCTGTTCCGCCTGACGTTGTCGGGCTTCCGTTTTTATGGTGTATGGTAATTGGATAATTAAATCTAATTTTCCTGAACAGCAACGTTCATCAACCGCATCCAAAAGATTCAGTTTATGAATTAATCGTTGCATTACACTGTTTGGTTCATTAATTACCGAATATAGTGGATTCTCAATGATTGCCACATCTTTTTTTGACATTATAATGGTTTGTTTCCGACCTTTTTTGTCATTGTATACTTCCGCTTTGATATGTTGCGGAAACCACTCCACAATCTTTCCAACACGCATAGAATCAATATCATATCCATTGGTAATATCTGGATCTATGTTGGTATCAACCGGCACAATCGCTATACATCCTTCATCCATTACTGATAAAACGACATCCTGTATAAATGCACGTGATGTCTGATCAATATTCGCACGCAACGTAAGACACTTATTTAATCCAGAGTCCATTACGTTTAAGAAACGTCCTTTATCATCTAATTTTACATGCTGAATTGTCACCGCGGCTACATCAAGCGCGATTCGATTATAAACAGCATTTACAATTGATCTATAATTTCCCCGAGTTGCATAAATACGGTCTGGACGATATGAACACCCATATCCGTTATAGTTCGTCGGGTCTTTATTCATAAATGCATTCCAGCCATGCTGGAGTCTATCAATAAATCCCATTTCCAGTTCCTCCATGTTTTTATTCAAAAGCGTCTCGATTTAATTTGTAAGCAATATAAGCATCCATCATAGCGGCTACTGCGTCTATTTTTTGATCGTATCGCTTTTTTAACAATTTACGATTACCATTTGTATCCTCCATAGTAATACAATTTCCCATAGCAAATGTCATAAGTTCTTCATCAAACAAAAGCATTCGTTCCTCTGATAATTTTTTCAATTCACCTAAAGGAACCGATTCTGTTTTTGCACCCTGGGGAACTTTCTCTATCCCAAACGGTCCATTCTCACTTTCCCATCTTTCAACAAATTCCTTGGAATTATATGGGTCGTAGCCAAAACACCGAATGTCATATTGGCACTCAACAATATGTGCATCTAAATCTTCATAAACTTCAATCATATCCAAAACAGTACAATCAAGTACTATAAGACTTCCTTCTTTCATAAATTGATCATATTTGTTTCTCATTGCTAATGGGAGTTTCATAAGAGTTGATGACGAGATGTAATTTCTTGTCTTTATACCGAATGCGCCATTTGATAATGGAAATAGAAATGTAAATGCACAAAAATCATCGCCTTGCGATAGATCTGCACCAAGTGAACACGGCATTTGCCAATATATCCTCTTTTTTTCTTGAGGAAGTGTTTCTTCATAAGTAAAGTAATATGTATATCCTTCCATTGGTAAACCAAAACGTTTTGCCAGAATATCGTTTCTTGCTGCCGGGGCTTTTTCAGCTCGCTCAACATCAAGTTGATATGTTTCATATTTTACTGTTTTTCCAATGTTTGGATTTGCTTTTAACCACATATCCGGATTGGAAACTTCATCAATGGAATCCAATTTATACCACCAGATGGATACATGGGGATTGAAATATTCTCCTTTCAATATATCCATCAATTCCATTTTGATTGTATCGCCTGCTCCATTACGAGCAGTACCCTCAGAACTGATTGCCACAATCAAATAATCATCAACTTTGGAGGCGCCTTGTTCGATAGCTCCAATGACATCTTCCCGAATGTCGCCGGACAACCATTCATCGACTGTCGCCACTTTAAGTTGCAGACCCTGGAGCTTGTCAATTCTCATTGGGCGTATCTCCAATAAGGAACCTGTCATAAAATTCTCAATACCTTTTTTGGTCGATGCCAACTTTGTCCGTTTTGCTTTTGATCCGGATGTATTCATCAACGACCCTTCTGTAAGGAACTTATAAAAAGGTCCTCTTGCTCTGGTAATTGCTGTTCTAATCGGCGATAATACTTCCTCGGCTTGTTTCATTGTTGGTGCGGTCGTGATCTGATGAGTTGTTGTTACATCCACGTTTAAAAAGTAATTTTGCAAGCATGAGGCATACATAGACTTTGCAGCTCCTCTCGCAACAATCAAATACTGTTTGTTAACAAGACGAGTTTTTATCCATTTAGTGACATAATGCCCTCCGTGTCCATTCTCATAAGGTTCATATATACTCCGCTCAACAAAGTAATACCACCCAAAGATCTGTTCAGCCCAAACTTTGAATGAATCAAGCAGATTCAAATCAGATCCATCAGTTAAAGTTAGTTCGTTTTCGCAATAACTGATAAAACCTTCAACTGCTGCATCATCATAATAAATACCCGGATCGGCAATTAAACTGTCGATTCGCTGCATTTCCATTTCAACTTCTTTGCAAATTGGTATGTCACCCCGAATTACGGCATCTCTAAACTTACCGTAGTATATCGGAACAGCAGTATTAGATAGTGCCATAATTTATATCTCTCCTATTTATCTTTTTGTCCTTTTTTGGGATTTACAATTTGCGATCCTGCCATTTTATTAACAGCTGTGCCCATCGCATAAGTCGCAAGCTGTCCACCAATATTTTTTCCAGACTGTTCAAGAATCCCCATCACAAAATCTCTGCCTTTCTTTTTCTGGGCTGGTGTTGTATCCCTTAATAAGTCACTATAACGCTTTTCTAATTCCAGGCGACTTATCTGCGCTCTCAGCTCGTCATCAGACATTCTCTTTGATGCTTTCTTAGCTGGTGGATGTTTTGACGTAGCAACTTTCGTTTTACCTGTCTGTCCACTATCGCTTTCGGTATGACCTCTACTTCTTGCTAATTCTGCCTCAGATCGACGCACTCCCCATTTCATTCCAAGAATGCCATGATGTTCCAACACGTCTTCATTGTTCACTTTGATGCACCTCCATTACTTTTTTACTTTTCAGCAGCTACGTTTAATCTCCATTCGTATTCGCTAATCTGCTCTTTATAGCATTCAAGAACTGCTGAACTTAACGGTGGATCGAATACAAGTTTTACTTTTAAATAAATATATGACTTTACAAGATTAAACGTTGCGTCATCATCCACGAACTCGGTCCACACTGCTGTGCTATCTTTAATCTCAAATCCCTCAGCAGGTCCAACTCCTAATTGAGACAGAATTGAAAATGCGGAATTGATATGTATGATCAAATCTGCATCAAACGCCTCATCATCAGCAGATATTCCGCCAATCATTTTTTTGATAGAGTTTAAGATACTCTGTGTAATTTCCATATGACTGATCCTTTCAATTCTGGACTTTAATATATTCTTTTTTGCAATATCCTTCTGCACCGGCAGCCGTATACACCTTGTAAAACTCGTCGTTAGATAAATCCATATCAATCATTACCTGTTCGCCAGCTTTGATCGTCGTTACTGGTGTAGATGTAAGATTTGCTTCTGATCTGACATTAAGTATTTCGCAGTCAGTCACGATTCCACGAACACTGTTCTCTTCTTCATTTTTAGCATCAATGCCCGCTTCCGGAATGTGTGCTTCTGTGTTGTTTTCTGTATGGTTTTCTACATGCATGTTACGTTTTTTTTCTTCTTTCTTATTATCCATTGTTATCCTCCATTATGCCGCCATGGGCAAGTATCGTTTTTACTTCGTTCTGTTGATGAACATTGTATAAATAATGTTTCATCGCCATAATGTATTGCATTATGTGTTGTCAAAGTTGTACTAATTAAAAATTCTGGATTTAGCAGATAACCGGTTCGATCATAAATATCTTCCTGTGTTATTGGGTTTATATGATGAATCAAAATTTTTCCGTGTATTTCATATCCATCAATTCCAAGATCACATCCATTATCTCTAATGATGACCTGTCGTCGAACCTGCAACCATTCTTTTGATTTATAGAAAGCCTGGTTCAAATATCTGTCAAACCCAAATGTTTCAATGCCAACTGCTCCATCTAACTTGAGATACTTGAATCGTTCTTCAAATGTACGAAGCCGCGACATTTCAGAATATGTCCGTATCGATATTGTCATCACCGCCTTGTCCACTGTATCCTCGAAAAGCATTTAATGCATTTTCGTATAGTTCTTCTACTCGTTCTGCGGATTGCAATGCTTTTGTTTTTGCATCCAAAAGATCTCTTTGCTCTTCCAAAATCTCTTTTTCAAGTCTAGCTTTTGTCGATCCTCGTTTGACAAATTCTGTTATAAGTTGTGAAGATGCCGTCCCGTCTCTCAATTGCTGCTCAGCTAAATCCATAGCCAACGCTATCATCTGATTTTCTCTGGATTCCGGCGTCAAAGCCGGTCGCATTTTTCTTTGTGTATTTTCTGGCTTTGACTTTTTCACACTTTCACCTCCATTCATTTGATGAATATAGCAGTTTAGATTTCTTTATAGCCAGTATTTAAGAGAGTTTATATGAGTTTTGATACATAATTATGAAAGAGGGAATATAACACAATGCCGATGTTTACATGGAAAAATAAACTCATAAGCTCTCTTAAATACTGGCTATAAATATAAAAGCGGTTCTCAAAAAATCCCTCTGGGGAATTTTCAAAGACCGCCGCGATGTGAGAGGGGGTATGCGTTTTTAGCACCCCCCTACTATACATTTTCTTTCTGTATACTTTATTTTTTATTGTGTTATCTTTTTATAGATACCTAATTCATCATATTTGATAATTTCATCTATCGCTCTCTCTGTTTCTTTATCATTTTCTTCTTCTGATAATTGATCAGATGTTCGTGCAATTCTTCCGAGATATGCGGTAGAATGGTATCCTTTTTTCTCATCATACAAGAACCATTGTGTGAAATCACTAAATGGATTAAAAGGATTATCAAATGTTGTCAGTGCACATCTCATTCTTCTTGTCTCCTTTCTGCTCACGCATTAGTTTTTAAGATACTTCATTACTGTTGAAGTTGAAATGCCAAGTGATTCTGCAATTTCAGCAGTTGTGTAACCTGAAGCTGCGCGCGCTTTAATTAAATTCTGTTTTGCAGAACTAAGTGTTGTGGTTGCTCGCGGTGTTGCTCGCTGACGTATTTTATCGATGTCTGTGTTGTTAAGAATCTGTGTAAGTTTGTTTTCACTGATTGCTCCAGCCTGAATTGCTTCCCATTCTTTATCAGTGATATCGATCGTTGTTCGCTTAGCACCAACCGAAATACGAGCTGCTGATAAAGCCTGCTGACTTGCTTTTTTAATTTCTGATTTGTCCATGTCCGGATTCTCTTTTTTCTTTGCAGCAACGGTTGCGTTTGCCATGATCTGGGCTTGCCTCTCTCTAGGGGCATTCCGTAGTGCTAGGTTTAGCTTACCCATAAGAGAGTCTACCTCAGACTGATAAGCGGCTTTAGCTGATGATGAATACGCTATCTTCCCAGTACCAACCATCTCTTTTCTCGCCCGGTTTGCCAGGGCTTTCATATAATTCGCATAGTCGGCATAGACTTCCTCCTGTGGGGTACCTGATGAAAGAGTACGAGCATCTCTTGTCTCTGCCATCTTTGTGCTTTTTTGGGTCCTCACCTGTATCTTCCCATTCTTATCAACATACTCTTCCTTTACTTCTTTGTAACTCAAAGAACCATCATCATTGATAATGGGGGTACCTCTACGTTTCAATACCTGTGTCTCTGACTTAGCTCTTGAAAGTAATGTTGATGCGCCTTCATGATACTTACCATCGGCATCTACGGTACCCTGGTACTTCTTTTTCAATGACGCTATATCATTATCGATCTCGGACTGTTTGTAATCCAGCTTATGTTTCTCAGCATCGATAACAACCATACTATGTCTAACAGCTTTTGCCAGCTCATCAGATGTTGCTCCTTTTAATGTCATATCAGTAATTAAGTTTGAGACCTTTCCCATTTCAGTCTGTGTATTTTTCATGATCCGTATCTTCTTCCCGGATTCGTTATAATAGTCGTCGCCCTTTTTCACGGTTCCATATGACATCTTAGGATCAAAATCTTTAAGACCTTCAAGTGGATTTGTTGATGTAATTTTTACTTTACTCCGAGACGAATTACACGGAATAACCATTACGGTATCACCATCAAAGTCAGCTCCTGACAATCGCTCAGCAACCTTGGAGTTTATTCCGATTGCATCGGCTGGATTATTACCAAGCACTCTACGTCCTTCTGCCTGCTTATTATTCACTTTTAAGATAGGTATTTCAAACGTGCCACCATGTGGATACCGAACCAGTGCAACTGTTTCACCATCTGCAAAGTTCGGAGCGTACACTTCGTTATCTTTAATGGATGTCAAAGGAAGAATAACTTGATAACGCTGACGCGGTAATGCTGCCGCTTTCAAATGAACCGCCGCAGAATCGCAATCATCAGCAAAAGATTTTAACAGATTCTTTTTTACCGTTGGATTTGTAAGTGAACAGATTTCATCAAACTCCGCCTGTTTATCAGACATGGCAAGTCCTAACTGTTTTTTTATCAGCGATATACTCTGCTTTGCCAAAAACTGTGATGGCAAATTTCTTGACCACTGATCCCAATCTCCTTCTTCTCGTGCTTTATTGATAAGAGATAAGTGCTCTTTACCATCTTTTCCAATATAATAACTTTGTCCGCCATGTTCTTTGATAAGGGAACCGAATGGATTATCCGGATCAGCTTTTATCTTTTTTAAAACATCAGTCATCGGTGTACCAGATTTTTTGTTCGTATTGAACATAACATCCACGCCATCTGGAAGATTATCTGAATAAATCGCCATACCTTTTAGATAATGTGTTTTGTCAACCATGATACGGACCTGTGCATATCTTGATTCTCCAAGAGACAAATCCTGTACACCTGGTCTGATTTCAATGACACCATCTTTTTTAATACCTCCATCTTCAGCATAACGAATTGCCAGACGTTTAGAGCTCATGCTCTCCGGATACACAAATGATTTGTGAAAAGTTTCGCCGCCATCATAAGATATGTAATCCTTAACTGAATGAATGTTATCAAAATCATATATAGCGCTTGATGTCTTTTTTCCATCTTCGTTTACTTTATATGGTGTTCCAGGAGGACATAAAACCTTGATATTGGTCTGTTTTCCTTTATTCGTTACCTGTGGAACTCCACCTCCAAATGTTTCATAACCCTCCATTTGAAGAATATAAAGAGCCTGGCTCATTTTTTCCTTAGAAACACCAAGCTCACGTTCCACTCCTGTACCAACATCGATCATTCCTTTTTCATTGACCATCTTTTTCAGAAAGTCAGCTGTCTTCTGAGACTGATTCATACGAACTTCAGAATTTGTATTTAACAAAGAACGTACAGACGAGTCATTTTTAAATCCCATCTTCTGTGCAATTTCATTCAAGCTGTAACCTTTTTCCCGCAATCCTTTTGCTGTTTCAACCTGAAGTGATCTACGCTCATCCTTCGCCAAGCTCATCTGAGTCCTAAGCTGAGTTGTTGTCAGTCCCATACTTTCAGCTATCTGTGTCTCTTTCATTCCAGATTTCTTAAGTTCTCCGACACGGGCTAAAAAATCACCACTGTGCTGATATGGATTTTCGCCAGAACCCCAAGGATAACGACCGGATCGTTTTGGCATACCGTAATGTGCTAAGACATCATCTTTGTTTTCCCATGAATTATCCATTGTTATCCCTCCTGTTCCTTAATCTTGTTAAGTACTTTATTGAAAGTTATGATCTTATCCATTATTGGAACGATTTCATCTGATTCTGGATTATGATAAAAAATTTCATCATTTTGATATATCCGCAACTCAATATCAATATCTGACGGCTTAAATCCATACTCCAAACAAAATAAAGCTGTATATATTTCAAGCTGTTCCATATGTGCTGGAATCACACCTGTTTTCAAATCATGAATACGTAACATTCGATTCCGAAAACATATTGAATCAGCTGTTCCAAAACAATTATCAGAATAATATAGCACCTGTTCTGGGGTCATCCGAAATCCAATTGCATCATTCACATACATGTTTAATGTTTTTGCAGATTTCGGGAGCTTTTGTCCAAGCGATATACATTGTGCTGCAAATGCATGATAAATCGTTCCCTGCTGAGTCGCTTTGAATCTCAAATAAGATTCTGCTATTTTTTCTTCATCGTAATTAATCCAGTGATATTTGCTGGCTCCAAGAAAAGCGTGCTGCCCTTCAAGTTTGGAATGTTTGTTGAAGTTCATTCAATACTTCCTCCTTATTCTCTGGACATATGAATCTTGAGAAGGACATCTCGTTCATACGCCTGACATAATATTCCTGATTTGGCTGTTTTTTTGCACTCGCACTTTTCTTACATTCCAAAGAAGCCCACATGTCGTTATACAAAATAAGAATATCCGGAATCCCCTGAATATAGTTTGCATCATTCTTCATGACAATGCATCCGGGAAACCGCCTCTTTAATTCTGCGACAAGATTTGCCTGAAATTTACTTTCTAACATAATTAGAGTTCCTTTCTGAAAATGTAAAAGAAAATGGATATTTTATCTCTTCTCTTCATAAAAGGGTATGTTTTTTTCGCGTGCAAAAAAATAGGCATAAAAAAACAGAGATACTGTTTAAGTACCTCTGCCTGGTAAATTATTAAATTATTGTTGTGCTCCTGCCTCTATCAGTTTTGCAGATATCCTTGCTGATACTTCTGAGTAATACGCAACCTCAGCATCTGTTAATTCGTCTTCACTGATATTGTTCATCTTCTGCATAGTATCTGTATACTTGACCATGTAACTTGTATAGTCGGCAAGCAATGATGTTGTATCGTCAGATTCATTATATTTTTTCATGAACTCACAGTATTCGTCAAAGAATACTTCGTAGCTATCCATTGCCTCTTTAAACTCTGGTCTGATATCGGTGCTACTAACTACGGTTTCGGTTTGTGTTGAACTCTCAGTATCAGTTGAAGTTATTGTACTGTTTTCGGTTACCGTTGTTTCGGTCACTTCTGTCGTTTCCGTTTCGGTCGCTTGTGCACTTTCGGTCTCTGTTGTTTCAGTTTCGTCAACAATTCGACAAGATATATCAACTGCATTTATTTCATGATTGGTCGTTATGTCTAAATAGTATTTTTGATCAAGAGCATATGCTAAATACATCTTATTGTCGGTTCCAATGTCTCCTTCATAATGAACATCATCAAAGCCAGCTGCCTTACAAGCTTCAACATATGCTTCGTACTCATCATCTGTAAAATTGGTAACACGAAAATAATATTGACTGCCACCATCTTGATCTATGATCGCCACATCCCCGTTTTTGAAATAATCCTCTGTAACCGGTAAAAGATCTGCATACTTGATATCGTCTTCAGATTCAGATACTGTTGCGTTTATATCTGTATTTGCATCAGATGTTACATTACTCTCTTCACTCTTGTCATTTCCACATCCAGTCATTAACAACATTGCCGTGACCAAAATCATTAATGTTTTTAATGTTCTTTTCATATCTCATTCCTCACTATCGGTAGTTGTTTCGGTATCGTTGCTAACGAACACTGAAATTTTATCGCTTTCCGAAGAATAACCTGCCGTAACAAAGTAGCCATTTGTATTATAGGCTTTGTAATAACTATTGTCAGCATTACTTGTGCTATCGGCCTCTATATCTGTAAAACCATTTTTCTTGCAGTTGTCAACATATTTTATGTACTCATCATGAGTTACTCCATATCCAGAGAAAGCAAACGCATCAGTATTATCAACATCAACATTTACTACTCTGAACTTTGTTTTAGGAATAAGTTTGCTTATATCGCTATCGGACCATTCGAAAATATCTTTGCCTTCATCTAATGTATATGATTGTTGATTATTTTTAAAATCATATGTCATCATATACATCTTATCATTGTCGCCAATATATGCTACCTCAACTGAATCGGGCTCCATTAATTCATATTGCTGAATGTTTTCAACTAACGTATAGGTTCCATTAATTACACAAGCGGTGCTTTTAGCTGTTTCCCCTGGATCTGTAAAATGTCTATTATATCCCAAAATATAAATAGCTTTCACGTCATCATCAGTCCAGTCTCGCTCTGCTGCCAGTGTATCAAATACTGAACGCTGATCATCTGTAACATCTGATTTTTGTGTGAATTTCATTTCTACATCACAAATAGTATATGAACTATTGTTTGTATAACTAAAAGCTACCGTATTTTGTCCATCTATTATCCCGCTTTCAACCCTCCAATCAATGTCCTTAATATCAATTGGATAGTCTTTACCTGTATTGAACGTACCGCCAACTTCGTTTGCATCAGCATTTATATCTGTATTTGCATCAGATGTTACATTACTCTCTTCACTCTTGTCATTTCCACATCCAGTCATTAACAACATTGCCATGACCAAAATCATTAATGTTTTTAATGTTCTTTTCATATCTCATTCTCCTTTTCTCGTTTTAGTAATGACACTTTACATTGTAACATACTCAACCTGTAAATCCAATACAATTATTTTTTGGATATCCAAGAATGGTCAAATGCCCACTTTTATTTTCCACTTCTATATATTTATTAAACTTTTCACTCACACTAATAGAAAAATAAAGCGGGAAAGTGACCAGAATGGATATCCAAAAATTCGGAAGCCGCATAAATAGCGGGTTTGCGAGCTTTCATTTCTGGTCAAATCCGTTTTTAAAAGTGGGCAGAAACCGGGCAAATGACCAAATTTTCCCAAAAAATCATTAAATGGATATCCAAGAATTACACATTTTCATCGTGTTTTGACCGCAATCCCACTTTTATTTCAAACGAAACCGGGCAGAAAATGACCATAAATGGATATCCAAAAATTATTTTTGATTAATTGGATATCCAAGAATTAGCTCACCGCGTCCAATAAATTCTTCTGCATCCGCAATCCACGCCGCAAAATTTCGGCTTCACTGAGCCCATATTCAGTCGATAAGCGATCTAAAATAGATTTTTCTTCTACTGATAGACGCAAACGATACTGCAAATCCTTTCTTCCGCCGTCATCTCTAATCGGTCTGCCACGTTTTTTCATCAAAATCACCTCCAAATTTTCCCTGTTCGCTGATCTCTGATTGCAATTCTACTTTCAATATGAAATCCAGACAACTCACAAATAGTAAATATAGTGTCAAGCAGCTTATGAAAACGTATATCTTCATTTGCCTGATCCTCTTTTTCAACATTTTTAATCGCCTGGTACGCAGTTGGATCTAAATACCCCTCGGCATTCCTTTTATCGTCCTTGTTCATCCATACCTCCTACACATTACACAACAATCTGTATCTTACATTCTGCATATGTTTTTATTGCAGCAATCTCTTTTGCTCTCATATTACATATTTCTTTGGGAATATATCGTCTCTGGCCTTTCCATAATAATCTGGTTTTTTCACCACAGGTTGTAAGTACCGACATCCGATCGTTTCGAAAAATTTTATACTGTCCAATAATATCGGAAACAGTTGCTGCATTATCTAAATCTATTCTCCGCGCTTTTCTCATAATTCTGTCTCCGATGTTTCATCTGATTGATCTGATTTCCAGTCAACCTCTTTGTAATAATAATCGAGGTAAAGTTTATATTTTTCAACATCAGCACGCCATTCCGCTGCATTGCACTTCTCGATGCACTGACAAATTCTGTGCACAACACCATTAACAAAATATAAACAAATACCAACCAATAATCCGATATAAACAATACTTCCTAAAGACATAGTTATTCCTCCTCATCACCTGACATCCATAATCCAGTACCTCTGCTATGTTCACCAATCGCCGCCACGCTGCTACTTCCATCTTCATAATCTTTAAAGCAATAACCACAAATCAGTTCACTGTAAGGTAAGCAACATTCAATCCACTTACAGAACTTACGCCACTCATCCAGCTTATGATTCTTACGAGATTTATAAATATTCGCCAACACCTCATAATTCATCATGACATTACGAGTCTGGTTATAGCTGCTTGGAAGAAGCTGAATCATCTGCCACCAAAGGTCTTTTTTATCATGAATTTTTGAATTGATACGCTCTCTTTCCTCATCAGATAAGTCATCCCATTCCAAATATAAATCCCTACAATCATTAAGGACTCTGATATCGTATTCCAAATTTCTCAAAGGCCCACCAAGTAAATGATCGGTAGAGAAATCCTCCAGCGTAAACTCTTTCTCAGCAATTTTATGCATAGTGCTACAGCTATTAGCAACCGTACCAACCTTGTAAGTATCAAACTCCTTCCACCAATATAAAGGTGCAGTAATTCTTACATATACCGGTATCATTCTCGTGAACTTTCTATGATCTGTACCAGCGTTAGCTAAGCGTTGCATGAGTGAGCGATCGTTCTCTCCAAGATCGAATCCTACAATATCGTATCCAGCAGTTTCATACTCACTATCACTCTTATTCCAAGAATTCCTAGGATTTCTCATTCCCTCGATGATAAACTCCATTTGCTCTGGACTAGCCAGAACCACATGCTCCAATTTAATCATTGTCAACATCCTCCTTCTCAGTTACTACTTTGATTTTCGCATCCGCCGGATAATTCCGAATAGCCATACAAATATCTGATGCGCTCAATGCTCTGGTTAATCCATTTTCGCTAAAGGTTCGTAATTCCACAACATTCTCTGAAGTAACATACCAAACTTCTATTACGTTTAATCTTTTCATTTTGTTATCCTTCCGTCTTTTAATATATTTTTTTCATATTGATCCATATTAGCAGTTTTTGTGATACAATACACCCAAGAACTTATGGAGGTATAATTACATGCAAATTACAAAAGAACAGCGTGATATCCTTATTGACTGGCTTGAACGAAATCTAATTTCAAGAAAATCCATCAACAATGAAGCTGATACCGCACGTATAAGGTTGGCTTTTGAACACGACACAAAAATATATGTCGATAACAATACCATAAATGACGTTATGCTCAGTCTCGGATACCATGCCGCCAATTTTGCTAATGATCCGTATTTAGTTTTTAATGTATCGGCTCAATCCCCAGCTCTTCAAATATATTGGAACGAGGTTTTAGGTCCCCGCTGATTGTTGTTGTGTTTACAACTCTGCCAATGCCAGCGTCATCTATGACATACGGATAGCCAATAGCCCATAAAATTTCTCTGATAGTTGTCTTAGCAGAACAACTTGGACCAGTGAGAATAATATAATTACCATTTTTCATGAAATACATTAATCTTTTAGTTTCTTTTTCGCCGATAGTTGCAATCAAATACTCTTTAACTTTCGGTGGCATTTCGGTGTACGTTGCTTCCCAATCAATAATTGGGGAGTCCTTGTATCTTTTAAATGGATATTTGTTCATACGTTTTCCTCCTCTTCGACCAACCAAACTCTTATTCGATCATTATAAGTATCTATTTGTCTAACCCCACGTTCTAAAAAATTTTTTGAGAACTTTTCAGATGCGTCAAATTTCGTGTCCACCTGTATCACAGGGAATATGCTTTCCATAATAGACACATGAGCTTTAGATATATCCAATATATCCTTCAGCTTAATCATTTTTGTTTCCTCCTCTCACGCTCCAATTTCACATCAACTGCTTTTTGCATATCTTCCTCGCTGATGTTAAAAATGGACTTCAGAAGTTCAAGACAAATATAAGCATCTGCCATATCTTCTAAAAGTCCAATTCTATCATCATACCCACGGATCTGCTTACTGATCTGCTGTTGAAGTTCTGCAAACTCTTCCATAGCAATTGTACATTTTGTTCTCCATGGTTCCATTTTAATGCTTCTTCTGATAATTCTTCGACGTTCTTTTTCAGTGAATGAAATATCGCTTTTAAGACCGGCGGCAAATTTATTTCGATCCATTTTTCATATCCTCCTGTCGTTTCTTTGCCATCTCTTTACGCTGGTCATACTCAGCTTTGTCAATTTCATCAAATCCTTCTTCTGCCTCTTTGAAATACCTTCCCAGCTCAATTCTCCTGCCTAAAGGGGTAATAGTGTACAAAAGTCCAATGGTATCAAAATCGCCATTCTTAGTGTCTGTAAGAAAATCTTCTGTATATACTTTAAAAGGTTTACCATTAGGAATATACGGCATTACAACTGGAAACTTTTCATCCATCACCTTATCAATCAGTCCACTGTGATAGGAGACATTAGGATCATTAACATAAGTTCCATGATATCTTGATATATCGTTGTAACTAATTGTTCCATCAGCTGCAACATTTTTGAAAAGTGAACTCATGCGTTTACACTGGTATATCTTTGATCCGTCTTTTTTATTAAAACTCACTTCATTCCATTCATCAGCTTTATCCTCGATAGGTCTAAGCGGTTTATTGTCAATGAGACGGTTCAGAATTGCTTTGGTAAAGCCGATTGACATGCCGGAATGACCATCCTCGCAAAGACATTTAAATGCTTTTAATGCACTTTCATAGCAGGCACAGCCATAGTCCCACTCGCTGTCTTTTTTGTCCGGCTTTTCATACTTACAAGCTAAACTTATTTCATTTTCAGCCCACAATTCCATATTGGACTTCTCACGACAGGACTCCAACAACCGGTTGCGATCATCAATGTATTCATTTGCAAATATCTTTCTGCAATTACCTCCAAAAGATTCAACAATTTCCGGAAGATTGTCATTTACAGCATCAAACACCAAACCATGCTCTGCACACCATTTGACCGCTTCATCAAGTCGATCGTCTACTCTGTTTGTCCAGAGAATAAGCTTTTCGCCGTTAGCCTGTCTCTTTTTCAGATAGGCGATTAATTCTTCGTTCGGATCACCGATTTCTGGATATTTGTTGACACACAAAGTTCCATCAAAATCTACTGCAATAATCTTATTTTTCATTTGTTTATACCTCTCTTTTTTTTTTCAAAAATAAAACCCACAAGTCAATCGCAGCTCATGGGTTTGTTATATTTTATTTTTGTACTCTATAATTTCGCAAGTTTTTCCTTGATCCTGCCAAGAATATCCTCCACTGTAGCTTTGGTTCCAGGAGCCAGTTTCATGTATTTGGAATGTTCATCATACCAATGAAATATTTCGGTAAGATTCTCTTTCTGCCAACTAAATGACCACCAATCACAAATCATCTCGATAATATAATCGTATGGCATTTCCAAAACTATCTCGCCTTCTCCTGGATCATCGTTAATAAGAATCCAATGTTGCCAGTGGTGCGGATTCCGGTGAATATGGAGTAACCATGCTCGCTGATAGTTCTGTACTACTTCATAAGATCGATTATGACCATAAAAATATGCATCATAAGCATCATATTCATCAGACTCATTCTTAGACTTATCATGTGCAAATTCAGCAAACCATCCTGCGTTTGTAACGTTCTCAACGACATCCGGTAAATTTTTACAAAGCCATTCATAACCTTGTCTTACATTAGAACGGTGCTGAGTGAGATATTGATCATACTGAACACTCATTTTTCCACCTCACATTTTTTCTCCATGTCAATTGGTACATCTTCTTCTCCAAACATACAGCTGTCTATCTCTCCAAAATAATATGGACAACCATTACATTTTTCATAATTACTCATTTTCTCTCACCATCCTTTTTCGTTGTCAGCCTTTTATAAAGTTCCTTTGCTTCTTCGCCCTGAAAAGCATTGATAATCTCTACAGACTGGTTCATACGTTTTCTACCGACAATTAACACACCGGTATCTCCATTGTTAGCAAAGTCAACACTAACTAAAATTGTATCTACCATTATTTTTCTCTCCCTTTCCAGTTTACCGGCTTCTCCGTTTCGGAGTTATATCCATAATCAAGACATCCACAGCAAGGATCAAATTTTTCGTCCAAATCCTTATGCTCGCAAGTTTCACAATATTTTTTGAAATTTACTTCCTTATAAATATCTTCTGCCATTACTCCTCCTCACCATTTCACATATCGCCCTTCGTTGAACTTTTTCTTATCTTTTAAAGCTCTACTAATTGCCAGATCAATACCGGACCTCGATTTCAAGTGATAAAAATATAAATCTGTGTATGGTGTATTCATTCTATCGATTCTTCCGGCTGATTGTTCCATAATCTTATAAGAGTAATTCTGTGAATAAAATATAATTGTGTCAGTCGTGATGCAGTTCCATCCCTCAGCCCCGGCATTATACTGAACTAGATAAACCCACACATCTCCAGTAGGAACCGGTTGATGCTTGTGTCCGTTCCACTCAGCCATCTCATACCCAGCGAAAATATCCTTCAGTAATTCAAGCTCGTAATCAAAATTGTAAAATATAATTGCTTTTGGATGTTTTTCAATAATTTCCAGCAATGCTATTTGCCTCGACTGATCTGTATTTACAATTTTTCTCCATACATAGCATAACTCCGAGGCATTTTGTATCGGCTCATTCTTATATAAATTCCATCTTGTTTTTGTAACGTCTTTATATTTATCAACATCATACTCGACAAATATGTCCTCATGATGTGATACAGTAGGTCTTTGAAAATCCATATTGACAAGGATCTTATTTCGAAGTCGCACAAGTCGCCCAGTATTCACATACCTATCTATTTTTGGAAACTTCGTAAATCTACTGTATATGACATGCTCTCGTATAAATTCGCTACGGTTCTTATAAAAACCATTTGCAACAAATACTGGAATATAATCCTGCCAAGTATCTCCTGGCGTTGCTGATAACAAAATCCACCCATTTGTTTTAGTGATTTTTAGAAATGCTTTAACCCACGTTCCCGCACCAACCACGCGCTGCTCATCAAATATAAAAAATGCATCTCTGACCTCGGCGTATTTCTTTATATTATTCCATGAATCTACCACCACCTTATTAGAATATAAATTACAATCTGTATGTATTGAAAGTAAAAACGGTAGCATTTCTCCGTCCCATTCTAATGTGTCACGTTTTCTTGCAGTGGTGATGATATATAAATCTTTCGGCGGATCATTCATCGGATAATATTCTTCTGTTCCTAACTCACCGCCATTTTGTACATAATAGTAAGCCAGCGCTGTACGAGATTTTCCACTTCCAACGCCACCACATAGAATACATCCATTCTGCATTCGCCCAACAGCATCTTTTTGATAATCCCGTAATTCTATTCCTGCCATTTACTTACTCCTCTGCTACTACGAAACCATCTTCAATCTCAAATACAAAATCATCACTGTCAATTGAGGCCTTAGGTCCAAACATGATCCAAAGTTCTCCTATCTGTTCTTTCGACGCTCCTATTTCTTCATAATATTCATGGATATTTTTTTCTACCGATTTACTTACACAAATTTTACGACAATCATAGCTTGTTTTATTCGTTACATGATATCCGGCAATTTTTGCAGCATTATCATAAAAATCCACTACACAAACTTTACAATCATCTTCTGATATAGAGTATCTTTTCTTCATGAACGCAATCTCCTTTTGATCCAAACGTTTGAATAATACATTGGCGTAAACCAGTAATTATCAGTTAATTCGCCGCTTACAATCGGACTCGTTAATGAATTTCCAACTTTAACGTATCCAGCAACACCAAGTAAAGAAATCTGAATATAGCACATCAGAGCTACTGTCTCGTCAATATCCTGTGCAACAACCAGAACACAATTTTGGTAATTCATCGGTATTTTTGCTTCCTCCAGGTATTTCTGTGCCGCGTGAACCCCTGCAATTAATGTTGCCCCGGCTCCACAGCACGGGTCATTAATCGAAATATAACCTTTTTTCTTTATTTCTGTCACTATTTCAGCTCCTATGGTTAGTTCTGCCATTAGACGACAAACATTATATGGTGTGAAAAATTGTCCCCGTAAATTATTACCAAGGTTTAGATTCATGAAAATAGTTCCTAAAAAATCTTGTTCTGGATTATCTGTCAATGCCATTGTTACAATAGCGGCAAGTTCTGGAAATATTTTCTGATCTTCTTTACCGTATTTTGTGATAATATCCATATACCGTTTTTCACGTTCTTCATAGTGTTTCTTATCTAATGGATTAGATATTGCACAAGCATACATCACAATAAAATCACGCCACACATCCAACGCTCGATGTTGATTAAGCAATCCGTTAAATACATGTAGAAATTCTTTCTCCCAATTTTTATTCTGTAACTCTTGATGCATATTATTTGTACCCTTTTTTACCGGTTCTGTTATCATTTGTTTCTTTGTTTCCGGCGGTACATAGGTCGGAGTCCACTTTTGCAATGGTTTCTTTTTCGTCATTGATTTTTTCTGATTATTTTTATTCCAAAACATTATTTAGCTCCCCCTTTCAATACAAATAAAGCTACTACCTCTTTATATATTTGAGGTAATAGCTTTAAATCATATCTGAATAACATATTAAGTTACTTATTGTACCGACAATCATTCTTCATTTCTACGTCTGGTATACTTAGAAGAAATTGGGTCCTCATCGTATTTCGGAAACAATTCCATACTCTTAACATACAACGATTTTCCACGCGGGCCCTCATATGTATTTAATACGGCATTAACTCGCTCAATCCACATATCATCAACGGAACATATTGAGTCAGCATCCAGTAACACGCCGTCATCACCATCACGTACAAGATACACCTTTGGCGGCCAGTTACTTTCGTAATTGAGTTTTACGGAAACATAATATCTCGGAACAAATCCTTCTTCTTCTCCCTCTCTTGGTTTTGTGATTTTCACATTAAACCCGTCATCGAGTAATCTTTGTGCCTGTTCTTCATCCGGAATTACTAAATTAGCCTTTCGCTGATCACTGTTGAATCGGTCACGTTTTGGATCTCCTGATAAATTGGTATCAAAAATAAATGTTGAATTTTCGATAATAATAAAATTGTTAGTCATGTTTTTTTCTCCTTTTTTTTCATGTGTTTTTATTTTAATTTTCCGGTGGATTCATAATATCATCCATATCGCCATCATTTGCGCCAAATGACGAAATATACGGATCGTCCGATACAAACCATTCAAAATCACCATACTGTGAAATAGCTTCTACCGCCTCATTAACAAGTTTGTCATAATAAGTTCTGTCAATATCTGCGGTTTTATCGAGCTCCCGAACCATCTCTGATTCAAGCCAACGATATCCTTTTGCACCCGTTGCGGCATAATACTTACCGTCTTTTTCTCTCACCAGCAATCCGCCACCACGACCAGCTTTAATTGGACAAAACTGTCCAACTTTTCCGATGAAATGATAATCATGCCCCTCCGCAATAAGTGGATTTAATCGTTGACAAGTGTTTTCAAATGTTATATCTGAAAGAAGACCTTTTTTATAATCACTTTCAGCCTTTGAAAACTCTTTTTCATACTCAGATACATCTGGTAAATTCTCATTCAAATCCAAATATAAAGATGTACTCACAGATTTTGTTTCGCACATATCCTCGAATAAGATTTCTTCTCTGCTAAACAGCTTTTTGAACACATATGGTATCTGGAATTGTGTGCCAGTTGCAGTCCATTTTCCACCTTTCTTTTTATTGTCGCCAGGAACATAGCCATACATTTTCTGGCATTCTTCAGCAGACTTATATTTCGCAATATAAACAGCATCATTAACCAGACACATACGATCATATGTTGCTTCATGCTCGAAGGTGTATCCATATCTCTCACCGAAATCCATAACAAACTGTATGATTTCAGGAGTAGCATCAGGAATTTTGATGGAATCGGTTTTGATGTGAGCCACTTTGAATCCACGTTTTAAGACCTCATTCTTGAGATCGATCATAAATAACGCTCCACGTTTTGCAACGATGTTGTCAATGTTTCTTGGGTCACGGAACGGATTATCAAACGATGCGAATGTCAGACCGTATACCGAATTGATAGCGGTTTTCAAAGCATTAGCCAAATCTTTAGATGTCATCTCACCGTCGATTACTCTCTGAATATACGGTGTAAGTTTTCCGTCCAGCATTGTATTAACAATATCCCAAGCCTCATGCTTGATACTCACACGACCTTCAACAATGTCTCGGAACGCTTTCGTAAATCTCGGACCGAACAGAACCTCTGCTATTGCACTATGCGGATGCATGGACGAAATATCCAGAAGTGCTGCGTTTCCGTACATACCAGGAACACCTTGGGCAAGTCCACCTTCTTTAACTTCTTCGCCTCGATATGTAGATTTCCCATGGTCGAATACATACCCAGGAAAATATGGAAGAATGCTAGCAGAATCAAATGGAACTTCAGTCTTATCGCTGTACTTCCATCCATAATGCATTGATTCCATCATCTTAGGGCAAGCTTCCTTAAGAAACTCCATGCTTTCCGGATCTAATGATTCAACCGGTTCTGCAAGATTTCTGTAATGAAATTCGCTCTGCGGTTTTCGATTGTTTCCAAATATAATTCTGGTTGTGAGTGAATTTGTTGTGTCATTAACCGTCATTCCTGCTAAATCTGCCAGAATTTGACGAGCTGTCCAATCAGCTTCAAGATAGTTAAATGCCGCTTCAGTTGCAATGACATCGTTATCACAATACTCAGCAACCTTAGTCCATAATTCTTCCGGAACGGGCTGATCCCAAGGCAACCCAAGTTCCTGATGATGAATCCCCATTTCAATTTCAAGCTTCTTTAAGCTCTTTTTATTTCCAGCCGATGCAAAATCGTACACATCTGTATAAGATATGTTATATGCTTCTCCAAAAAAGCAGTTCTTATCTCCACTTATAATCTTCTGCGACAATTTGTAAATCTGCTCATTGGTATATCCCATAAGTCTTGCATACAAAATATGGTTATCATATCTGCGACAATTAAATCCTACAAGGCGGAATTGCATCAACTCTTCAATATCACCTGGCGATGGATTAATCATTCTTACAACTGGCTTTCCCTCACCTTCTGCTTTCCAATTTACCAGAAAAAGATTCGGAAAAACCTCAATATCGTAAAATACCAGTTTCGCTTCATCATTACAAACTGCTAATGCAGGTTCCTCAGATTTGAATTTCATCTGATTTACAAGTTTTAAGCAATAGTTTGCCTGATGCGTACTGTTAGCTGCAAATGCTAAAATTGAATTTCGTAAATCTGTAACGTCATATTTCAGCTCACTTTTATATGCATCTTCCAATATCTTGTAAATAAAATCTATACTGGGTTTTGTTCCCGGATGTATTTCTTTGTTAAGATTCCGAATGATCAATGTCCGCAGGCTTCGTTCACTTTTAATGGTATCAAAATTTACCACCTTATTTTCTCCTTTCAACGGTAATCCAGAATTAATACTAGCAATAGGAATATCATTACACTTTGACAGTTTGCGTCGTAATGAACTATTTCCAGTAAACACCTTTATTTCTATATGCTCATCATATATTCTGCTAAGCTTTGACGGATCTCCATCATAAATATAATGCAGATGAATCCCCTGTTCGCTTTTACTCAGTTCTGCATATGTGGGTGGCCATTTACTTGCTTCTTCGAGATTCTTTTCGTAAGATTTATTTCCATTCTCATCCGGAATATCAAAGTCTATAACAATGTGGTTTTCTGGGATTTTTACATAATGAAGTTTCGATGTATCCAAATCCTCAAGCTTAGTTTTTACCGTAGCCCATTGCTTTTGTGGTGTTTCTTCAATAGACGCATACTGTGCCGGATATTGCGCGCACTCAATGTCAAATATAGATTTGATATCGTCCCTGAATTGAATACACTTATTTTCGTCTGAGTTGCAATCGTTCTTTTCAGTCGACATCTCTTCAAATTTTTCAGTCCGAAAACCAATATAATAACTTCGAACCCGTGTACCATCGTCAAGATTGAATCGCTCCTGGAAGTCTCGAAAATAATTTTTCAATTCCTCCTTAAATACACGCTGACTATATGGATACGCCACCTTTGCATCATCACAGTAGTTTTTATACATCTCCCATGCAGCCTTCAAAGTGGTGCCGTCTTCTTTTTTAAACACATGATACGAATCTATCACGAAGTTATAAAAATCATTTGATGCGCCCAGCATTGCAATTGGAATATAATCATCATATTTACCCGGATCGTTCATATATACATCACGACAATGATACGCAATAGCTCCAAGCTCAAAACCAACCTGTTTCATAACCGTTTTGTATTCTTTAGGGCTTAGCTTGTTTCCAGATGGTGATACATCAATTAATCTTCGTATCAGCCCTGATTTTGCATCCGTGATTTTAACAGGCTTATTTGTTCCAACAAACAAAAAACATTTGAAACGATTAGTATATGTAGACTTGAACTTTTCATTAACTGTCATAAGTTCGTGTGATACAAGACTGTTAAGACGGGTATTATCCTCTATCCTTGATAAATCGCCATCATGTTGAATAGCAACCAACGGGTTGGTTTTAAATGCTTCTAAAGCAAAAACATTACTTGCCGACCCGAGTGCCTTTGCCTCAAATACAGAGTAATATCCGTCAAATAATTGTTGGATAATATTTAAAACTGTAGATTTACCAGTACCAGCAGAACCATAAAACACCATAAATTTCTGCAATGTCTTTGATTCACCAGATACAACCGCTCCTATTGCCCACTCGATTTTTTGCCGCTCTTCTTCTGTATATAATGTTGAGATTAATCGCTCATAAGCAGACAAATCGCCAGCTTCAAGCGGATAATTCAACTTTTTGCTGGCGTAGTCTTTTTTATTAGTTGCTGTATTGGAAAATATAAGCTTTTCATCTAACATATGGAAGTTATCACGCATATGCTTTTGGCAATATCTATGCCAATGATCAATCATACCGTTTTCTGAATCCCACATATGCAAAACCTTTATATCCGAGGTAAAGCGATGACGGTTTTCTTCCGCATATTTATCCAATTCTCGATCTATGAGTTGTAAGGCGTCCTGTTCGTCTGTTGACCATAAACCACGATCTTCAACCCAAATTGCATAGAAGTCACTTCCACGGATCATAAGATCGTCACTCTTTTTAATAATGAACTTCGGATAAATCTCTATCACCCCACGCTTTGTGCTCCGGGTAGAAATCATCAGAAAATCGATCATTGTATCCTTACTCTCCTTTTACTTTTTTCAACTCATCCACTTCTTCACGTAACTCAGCGATCTCGTTCGTGATCTTAGACTGAATGTATCCCAGCACAAAGATAGACGCTGTTGCAGCAACAGCAAACCTGGTCGTACGCTTATTAAGTTTAACCTGCCTGACAAGATCTTTTCCCATCATGTCTAATCTGCTTTCCGTAATTCTCATGTGTTTGAAAATATAGCGTGTCATCATTTCATCCATTTTTCTTATCTCCTTTTTCATCCTATACAAACTGATCTAAATACCAACATGCCTGATACCAAATATCAACAGTTCTCAAATCATATGCGCAATTGTTAATTGTGAACAATCCTCCACATCCGTTCGGCTCATATTCTCTGTTCAAGAAACGCTGAATTACAGTCTTTGCCTGCTCTTTATTAAACTTTGTATCGTCCATATCAGCAAGTCCCAGACTTGATAGCATATTCCAAAACCATTGTGCAGTTCTGTTCCCAATATCAGGATTTGACATAATATGCTCTTCTAATCTAATAGCAAGCGCGATCATCATTTCCAGCATACTGCATGGCCGTTCATCTAAATATTCTGATATCGTACACATATCAATATGCGCACATTCATGTCCGAAACGATATCGTAATTCGATACCATCTTCAAAACGATTTCCATCCATGTCAATTAAATATGTAAAATCAACGCTATGTAGAAAATATAAAAGTTTTCGATAGCTTTTCTTTTTATCTGGACATACAATATCGTACATCCACTCAAAATACATGTTAATCAACTCGTTTTTCGTCATTATTCCTCCATCTAACATAACAAGTTAATGGTAGATTTCGGAGAATTTTCTCTGATCCAACAGAATTTCGTAATCAACTTTTCTGGCGTCATTTCGCACATACACAGCATCATCCTCATATTCTCCAAAGTGATTTAATGAATCTTCTCCTACCACGCCCTCTACGTCCTCAATAATCTCATTATCCTCATCTGCTAACACATTATCTGAATAATAGGTAAGCGAAATCGTGTCATAATCGTCATGCTCCATAAATTTCTCTGGAGCAATTACATATGGTACGCCATTGGCTTCCCCTGTGTTCAAGTTTTTGTTTTTCATCATTTCCTCCTTTTCTGTACTTGCTGTATATCCATTTTCATGAATTATCTGACATGCTTTATCCATATTGCTTGTCAAATCACACTGATTCTCTGGCTTGTCTGCTGGTTTACCCTTTTTAGAATATACATTTTTTACTGAATCTATCTCTTCCTGTGCGATGCGTTCGTACTTATTTTCAACGTATTTCCATATACCAATAGCACCAACCATCGCACCGCATACAAATCCACTACAAAATATTACTTTACTGCTCATCAATATCCTCCTCGTTATTAATAGTCATTACAGTAAGCGCGAGACCACCAAAAAGTAAAGAGGCACTTAATAAAATGCCCCCTGTAATGTGACGTTTTCTTTTAGTATCTAACACAAAATCCAACATCGATATGAAATTACCAAATCCATCCATATTTAATGCTCCTTTCCGCCCAGCAAAACTGCAATACCACTAAAGAAACAAATTCCAGCAAATGCTGAAAAAGTAAATCCCATAATTCCGCTCATGGTGAAACCTCCTTTCATTGATAAGAAAAATAATGATGACCGACTCTATATGTCGGAGTTCCGTATTTGCCATACCAGCCGGCAGTGAAATATATAACTTTGTCATCTCGTCGGCAATCAAGTTCTTCTACAACCAGCTGGCGAATAGTGTCGTCAATATAACACTTTTCAATTCGCCCGTTCCACATAGAAGTAAACTGATTTTTCTGATAAATCACATCTTCTATTGAATCCGGGAATAAGTCAGATTCAAACCGATTCAGAATAGTATCAATAACAAGCCGTTTTCCTAACTCAGATTCACCTTCTGCTTCCGCCATAGTGACAAGAGCGATTAAATCTATGTCATTGTCTGATATAGAACATGCATCGTTGATTTCTAATACCAGTTCATCCATTGTTACTCGAAAGCTATAAATATTTGATGTCCTTACTTGCCACACCTCATATCCTGAATTTATATCTTGAACTGTTTTTGCATAGCATTTATATGCAGGACTTATTATTAACAAAGATGTCAAGCTTATAAATAATGCTACAGTTCTAAATTGTGCGTGCAGTTTAATCATCTCCATTCTTTTTATGATTTAGATAAGATCTAAAATATTGCCGTCCACATTGAAATCAAGAAGCCATGCTTTTTCAAGAGATCCTGCTTCATTTTCCCTGTAAGTTTCAACGGCACGGAAATCTACATAACCATCACCAGAACCGTTTTTTACCCATCCAACACTCTGACTCAATTTGGTTCTCTTAATTCCAAGCTCGTCATAAACGTCACTCAAAAATAAAAATCCATCTCCGTTTAATTTATCGTTTGCGTACTGCTGTGCTCCTCTTAACGTCATTCTGTTATAATCTTCGTTATTTTCGTACGCTTCGCTTGTTGATGCATCAAAAAACATTACATAATCACTCACTGTTGGATCAGCAACATCAACAGTTTTTTTTACTTTCTTTTCTTTACCTGTTTCCGGGTCAGTCACAGTTTCCTCAAGTTTTTTTGCTTTGATGTTGTATCTAAGTTCATTATCAACTTCCTGTCCAAAACGCTCCACAACACGTTCACGATATTCCTTAAGCGTTTTATCCACAGTTGCATATGCTGCTGCTAATGCCACATTGCGCTTACGAAGAATCCGATTGGATGCCACCATACTCACGATAGATAAAGTGCCTAACGCCACTGATGGTGCGTAAAGTTTTGCCAATTTTACTCCAGTCTGGATATATACAATTGCTAAATCTTTTTTTGCATCGTCTTCCGAATACTTATCGGCCATATCCTTATTGCCCGAACACTGATGAATCATATCAATAGTATTTTTAGATTCCTCTAAAATAGACTCGATCTTTGTTGTTGCCTTACATGCCAAAACAGTGCTGGCTACAGTTCCTACTACCCCTGCAACAATGAGAATTTCCGGACTGTATTTTTTTGCTTTGATTGTTACTTTCTTCATACTTGCTTTTACTGATGTTACGATTGTTTCTTTATTCATTTCTCTATATCTCCTTTTCAAAATTAATTGGTGTACCAACTGTTCCTACGCTATTCTTTGAATCTGTAGGCTGGAAAAATTCTCCTGGCATCGGGTATTTATATCTAAACATAAGATAATTTGCCGCATCGACTAAATGCTCTGTATTATGATCTTTCTTAAAAGCTTCAATACATAATTCAGCAGTTGCTAATGCGTCTACTCTGCCGCTTCCAAAATTTTCACGCGCCGGTCCATATTTGTAATATGAAACTTCAATTCGATGTTTTCTTTCAAGATCAAATTGATCTGAGTATTCAGTTTTTAAAATACTTTCCATCGTCACTGATTCCTCCTGTCCATTAATCTAACTGGAATGCCTTAGGTAATTTAATAATGTATCCGCCATCTCTCAAACGCTCAACATATGCATTACGAAGATTAGACCAGCCATATTTATTATCTGTATAGTTACTCGGAACCCCGACAAGCTCATAAAAATCTGCAACACTGACCAAATCGTACGTGGCAATTATTTCTTCCATTCGGTCAAGCACCTCTTCTGCCTCGCCGCGATTATCAATTATGATGTCATCAAAATCGTAGCTATTTCGACTTCTATTTCCACCGCCACTATAATTTCTCCGACTATCATTGTTGTAATATTGCCGGTATGATACCCTAGATGCCGGTGGCTGTTTGTTTCCGTTCTTACTGTTAATTCCGAGAATCGCTTTTACGGAATCTAACAGTATTTCTTTTGCTGCTGGAACAACAATGTCCTCAATAATATAACTTTTTACATTTGCTACATCATCTGGAACAAAAGCATCTGTGATTTTTTGTAATCCGCTCTTTTTCTTTGATCTGACTTCACCTTGAACCACTTTTTCTATCTTTTTTTCTGGAACAGGCTTGTTGATTTGTTTTTCTCTGGATTTATCAGAGTTTGATCTATATTCAGCCATATAATCCCCCTTTAATTTATAATTTGTAATTTTCCTGGAAGAGTTATTTTGGTCCCCGGTATACGGTTATTCTTTTTCTTGAATTGATGCATTAAATTACTTTTTGCTTTTTTCTCTGAATCAGCAAATGTCGTTCCCTGCCATCTATTTACTATACATTTATTAAACTCCATCACGGGTCCGTCATAAGAGTATTTTGTCATATGGTTTCCCTCCATAAAAAATAAAGAGAGAGTACCTTGTTACAGGCACTCCCTCCCCGGAATTTAATCCTCATTTTCTTCGTTGCCCAAATCAGAATTTTCTTCGAAATCATCTTCGACGACTGCATCGGCATCAACTACTACCTCGGATTTTCGACTCTGTTTCCACTGTTTTACTTTAGTCATTACTGGCTTAGCTACAAATTTGCCGACTAAACCGCCTGCAACAATAACTAACCCAACAATAGCCGCTGTTTTTAAACCGTTGCCAGATTCCTCTCTTTCCATAAGTTCTCCAGTTGTTGTTTCCATTACCTCGTTCTCTACATTGTTTTCGTTCATTTCTTTTTCCTCCTTTGAAAAATAGGTTTATTATTCCATAATAGACTGTGTAAAAACTGCGTATTACATGAGCTTCGTAAAATCGTATCTTGGTGACACTTGGTAATCCAGCATTAAACACGGTTCATCATTATCTGCTACGGTAGCACGAAACTCTACTTCAATTTGTCCATCTGTTAGGATATTCCATCCAATTTCGTCGCTGGTTGATGTATGTGACAGCCCGATTTCATCATAAAATTCACTCAATGATATATACTCTTCCATGCCGGTTGTAAGTCGGTAATTCAAATCGTTTACAACTTTTCGTACCGTCTGCACATCAGATCTGAAATATCGCATGGATACCGGCTCAAGAAATAACACTTGTCCTCCGCCTGTAACCATAACAGTTGCTGATTTCATTGGGTTTTCATCTACTTTTTTTTGCGCAACATGCTCTCTGATTACTTGCTCTTTTTTTTCGCCGATTGTTTCTACCACTTTTTCCCGATAGTCACGTAATGCAGTTTCTGATAAGCTGTATGCCGTAGCCAATGCAGCATTACGTCTGATATTTACAGAACTGGCTCCTATTAAACACGCCATAGATAGTGTTCCAGTAATAACCGCTGGAATATAAGGTTTCCACGCTACTTTTATAGTATCAATAGGTTTGAGGCGGTCTATTATCGGAATCGCTTCTTTATGCTGTGCAAGTGCTTCTTCGCGCAAAATACGATTCTGCTCTTTTTTCTCATTTTCTATGAGAAGTAATGCTTTTGGCGTAGCTTTAACAGCTAACACTGTTGTACTTACCATACCGGCAATCCCAATTCCGGTTAAAATTTCTGGACTGTGCTTGATAGTAGCTTTCTTCAAATCATTGTAGACTTTAGACACATTAGGTTTATGCATTTTTATTGTATACCTCCATAAATATAAAACAGGGCACAAGATCCTGTGATTTTATCTAAACAACCAGAATTCCGGACGAACCCCACAAGAGCCCGAAGCTCCATAGCAGCCCGCATTGCCACTGTTGTACACAACAGCAAAATAAGCCGAAGGAAACTCCTCTTTTGTAACATTTCTAAGCCAACCCCATTCAATTTCATTATCGTAATACGCTACCCGATTACGTCTCTGTTTCATAAGTGGGAGCTGCTTATCGCCGTCAGCCTCAATATGCTCTCTGTCCCATTCATCATCCCATCCGCAGATTTCTCCAAGTGTCGGGATAGATAATTCAGAAATACGGTCTCTAATGACTGCCGGAAACATCTTGAATAAATCTTTTTCGATCCATTTTCTCAAATCAGATTTTTCGTAACCGCCTTCATTGCTGTTATTCTCATTCATGGGACGTTTGGTAACGTAGTCGTCAAATATAAACAATACCTTGCCGTCCGTAACCTTCTGAGCAGTCGCTGTGAAAGTTCCAAGGTCGCCCAGTGGAATGATAATCTGATCTCCAACTTTAATATCCGCTGGCAGAACTGAATGATCTTTTCCGAAGACAGATTCAAACACCGAAAATAATGCATCTACATCAAAACAGCAATATTCTTTTGCTGCTTTCTTTGTGTCTGCTTCACTAGTGATAGCAATGTACTTTCTGTACATCCTTTCTACCGTAGGGATATCTACACCTTTTCCTGTTAAACTGATAATCTCTTCGCCTAATGTTGTTTCTCTTACGCACATAATGCGAATCTCCTTTCAAAATATAAAATTTGTTTTAGTAACTATGAAATAAGCAGGTCGATAACCCATTCCGCCATATCTTTTGCACAAGAAAATTGATGACTTGTGAATTGATTAAGGCATGAATACTTATCCATTTGATCTCGAAATTCTTCAATAATAATCAATGGCGGTGTATCTTGATTCTCTTCAAGGCGAATCAGTATTTCTTTTATCGCCCATCGTGAATAGCTTTCCTGCTTTAAACTATACCCTCGCCAATTGGATGTTTTTCTCAGTAATTGTTCAAGACAATACTGAGCAGTGTAAACGGCACGTTCATTTGCGGACGTCATATTTTCCTCCAAAAAGAAAAACAAAAGAGTCCGTATTAGGACTCCTCTGCTTCTTTGTTTTTCTGGACAAGTGCTTCATTGATCTTTTCTTCAATTTTCTCATCCATCTTCTGTTCGTCTAACCAATCAGATACCAGGTTTACCCCCACTCCGATTATGGTTACTGCGAATCCAACTAACTTGATCATTTTTGATTTCTGTTTCATGATGTCACTCTCCTTTCATAATATAACTTGTGATTGTTGCGATGCTGATTAACAATCATCCTCATCCCACAGTCTTGGTGGATATTCAATATCAATTACATAAACCTCAAGACCATCATTTAATACTGTTTTATGATGATTAAAGTCGATCCAACTAATTCCATCCTCATAGAACCAGCCCAACGCTTCTCCACCCGGTATTTTATCAATGCCAAGAAAATCGTATAGATCGTTTACGCAAATTTCTCTTCCGAGTGCCCAATTTCGATTCAGATGATATTCGGCTTCAAGCACCTGTGGAATTGTACTTTCAAAATATCGTTCGGAAAATGAATCATAAAACAACCTCACATCTTCCGGATTTCGTTCGCTGAATGACAGACTATCAGAACCACAAATTCCTGGAGAAGAAATATAAACATCATCTGCTCTTTCAGCCGCAATGGCATCGATGATTTTTTGATGTCCTTCTTCTCCGAATATCTCTTTTGTTTTTCTTTCATAGTCCTGATAAGTATTACTAAGTAATGTATAAGCACTTGTAATGGTTGCCTGCTGATGTTTATTTAATATGTTAGCCCCAAATATACAAGCGATAGTTGACATCCCGACAAGTGATGCTGGAATATAACACAACCATGCTGATTGAAATGCTTCCATTTTTGTATATGCATCTGGATCTCCATCATGATTAATACAACTATCGGCTCGAATTTTTCGCACTGCCTTTGGCGTGGCCTGTATTGCCAATACTGATGTAGCAACGACTCCAATAGCACCGAGACATGTTAAAATGGTTGGAGATCCGTGCTTTAATCGGATTTTTGATTGAGTAATAATTTTGTTCCATTTGGGTGTCATATTTTTCTCCTTTCTTACTGCACCATTTATTTCATAGCAAGTAATACATCCAACACATTTGTTGCTATATCTTTCGCTATTGAAAACATTTGCTCTGTCAGAGGATTAAGTTTTGAAAATCCATCCATTTCTTTTTGAAACTTTTTTACATAATTAATGATTTCATCTGTTGTTCGAACAGTTCCTGGTGGACCTAAACAAAATCCAACATAATTTCCAAGTTCCTGAATAGCCCATACCGAATAGCTTGCTTTTGTAAAATCCTTTATGTAAAAAGATGATTTTGGAAAATATAAATCCATTTCATACAGATCACAAAGCATCAGCTTAAATTCTTCACTGGACACTTTCTACACCTCCTTCTAACCTGAAAAAAATAAAAGAGAATTGTAAGGGACTCGAACCCTTGACCTCTGGATATAACTATCCAGTGCTCTACCATCTGAGCTAACTCTTCTCTCATAATCCTCCTTGCAAATTTTGCCGTATAAAACGAAGGAGCCCTTGCTAGCACTGCTTCAATATCAGTTGTTGTTATCACCTCTTATCAGAAGTACCACCCCTAATAAAATAAGGGCACATCCAATTAAAGTCATAGCTTCCACCTCCTTCATAAAGAGAAATGTAATTTTTGCGCAAAAAGAAAGAGCCCTTGCTAGGACTCCTCCTCGTTTGTTGATTTTTTCAATTTATTCTCAATATAGGTTTTACAGTTCTTAAATCCACCTGTGCCAAGAATATAACCGATACCATAACAAATTATCAATGCAAGTGTGTAACCTTTCCAATGTTTGGCTACCCATTTCACCGATAATTTATTAAGTTCCCATAATTCTTTCCATGATTGTCTCATATCCGTATCCTCCTTAAATAAATTTTTCTTTCATAAAGAGCGATGTAAATTTCGCGAAGCAAAAGAAAAAGGCGTTGTTCACGCCTCATTTCTTACGTTTCTTTGCCAGGTGCTTGACTATAAATACAATAATCATCACACACACAATTACATCACCAAATACAAGTATAAATGCCACTCCGCCGACTGCTACAGCGATAATAGCACTTATTGCTAATAGTAATAATACAATTGTTAATGTTATAAAAAGTATCATAAAATCACTCTCCTTTCATAAAGACCTATGTAATTTTTGCGAACTATATCTCTTTCCTGTCGAACACAGTTTCCCAACGCTCCCTTTTTATTGGTTTCATTTTAAGTGCCCACATAATCTGTCTCACTGTTACAGTTGGGTATAACCCATTTATAGATTCGCCAGCACGTTTATCAAAATACTCTTTAAATTGTGGATGCAAATATATTGTATCTATAATCCAAGCATCTATCTCTGACCAACTTGTACTTTTACTATTTTTGTTAAAACGCTGTTGTATAACAGCCAATCCCTTGTTTCCAATTTCAAAAAGCGTACATCGATTATAAACTGGATGGTTACAAATATATGTTCGTCCGTACATTGATGTATATATGTTTGGTTTTTTATAATGATATCGCATATGTATTTCCCTCGAAAAAAAAGAGTCCTAGATTTCTCTAAGACTCTTCATTCTTGTTTTTAATCGTCTTCTAATTCTCCGCAAACCTCATCGTAAGTTTCTCCCTCTGGGTTATCTTCATCCCAGCCGTCATTTTCATCTGAATATAAATTTTCATATTTTTCGTCGCCTTCGCAACCATATTCATCTAAGCCAATATTATGACCACAGGAACATACCAATGTATCTTCCAATTCATCCTCAAATTCCATTACTCTTCCGCATTTAGAACAAATATATTTACCGCTCCTCATTGCTTCTATTTGCTTCTCATTAAAAATACTCATAGCCATACAGTCTCCTTTCTATTGTGAGCCAGTTTACAACTATTACGAGAAATAAAGCTTTATTCTCTGTTTCATAAAAGAATATGCAAATAAAGCGATTATATCTTTATGCAGTTATAATTAACTTGTTTTTGCGCTCCCTAAGAAATTTTATTGTCTGATCCATGTCACACTCAGTCATACTATCATATCCGCTATTATCTAAAGCACCTTTTTCTATGGAATGCATTAATAATTTTCCATTTTTAATCGTATAAATATTTTCCTCTTCAAAATTTTCCTCTTTATGATAAGTTCTATCTGTAAATCCATCATTGTTAGTTAATACTTTTTTTACATTTTCCTTTGTAAAACGAATCATAGTATATACCTCCCTTACATAACAAACATTACTGTGACACTTAGAATTATACATTACAAAATATAAAAAGAAAAGGAGATGTTCTCAATTTCTTAAACATCTCCAAATACCGACTAATACATAACACAAATGTTTCTATATGTATTTTCAGCATCCTCGTATACGGATATTGTAATTGGTTCTCCCGGTCCATCATTAAATTCGAACTTAAACTCTCTATTCAATCTGCCATATGGGCCACGCTTTGATTCACTCATACTTTGAAACTTTTCTGTTTCATCATTTGTATAATTTGTCTGAATTGTGACCATACACAAATCTGAGCATTCCGACTCAAAGAATATCATCCGGAATGACCATACATCTTCCTCTGCTGGAACACATATCGTCATTTCATGTGTTGTGTTTGGTATCTCGATAAATATTTTATTCATTATCAAATTCCTCCTTTTCTCGTAATATAGTGTGTTGTTTTAGCGAAGTATAAATTGCAAAAGCAAGAGAATATGCTTTTTGCACGTTCTCTTGCTTTAAGTTTTTTCTACTTTTTCGTAGGTCTAAAATGTTTAATCAACCCTTTGAATGTTGATGATGATAATGCGCCTGTTTCCTCAAACTTAAATCCTTTATTCATCCAAAGTCCATAAAACATCAACGGTATTATTAATTCTGCTGCCGCTACACCAACTCTAAAATATCGATCTTTAACCTGCTCCGCTATCTGTGTCTGCTTAAGTTCATTATCACGATCATTAGCTTCTTTTTCCATTTCTAATCGATCGTATTTGTCTCCAGCTTCCCAGTCGCTTTTGCTTTCCTCGATTCTCAGTCGATACAATGTTGCAAGATTATCAATAGCTACCGTCTGTTCCTGACTTCCGGTCTTTAATCCAGATAAAGCCTGAAATTCATTTGCTATCTCCTCATCTAACATGTCTTTGATTTTCTCTTCCATTTTTATCTCCTTTCAGAAAAAAATATAAAAATACTCCATAACAGTAAATGTTAATCCTGCGAAACATAATTTTTAATATGTACTTCCAATGTTACCCGCTTACTCTGTAGAATTGATATACTTAGCGGCTCATTCAATTCTAAAAAGAGATACGGTGTATCAGTCGAATTGTCAACATTAATAGTTCCTACACATTTAGGTTTAAATATGAGTTTTGATAAAACCAGACCTATGACAACCCCAGCTAATAATGCAATAAGTACCAATACCATCTCAGCATCCTCCTTTCAAATGTTTTCCTGATTTTCCCACCTGGCAATTTTTCAGATACAAAAATATCATGATTTCTGGTAACCTCAGTCCGGTTTTCTAATCTAGGATAAAAAAAAAGAAAGAGTCATTGCTGACTCAATCTATATTACTTTGTTTTTGCATATTTGTTAGCATAAAACTCTCTACTGAAACTGCCACCACATTTGATATTGCCATCTTGATCATATACATCGTAACCAACGAAATCTTTGTCTTCACTTTCCTTGATCTTAATTTCTAAATTCTCGCCAGGAAATTCGTCTTCGACAAACCTTTCTGCCAGTTGTTCATCTGTCAATTTGACTCCACCATTACGGTTTCCACATACAGATAATACTGCTACCAATATAAGCATAATAATAAATACAGATTTTTTCATAGTTTCTCTCTCCTTTAAATTAAACTTATTTTTATAGTTTCTTTCATAAAGAGCGATGTAAATTTCGCGAAGCAAAAGAAAGAGTCCTTGTAGGGACCCTATCCTTCGATTGCTATTTCTTGAAGTTGCTTCTTTACAAGCATCCAATTGATTAGGTTAATATTGAAAATCTCAATATCCGTCAATCCGTATCCGGTTCCACGTACAATAAATCCCGTACATTTACCTCTTACGATTCTTTCAAGTTCTCCTAAGTTTCCTCGATTAACCCCGTAAATCGTTTTACTCATAATAAATTCCTCCTTAAAATATTTATTTTCCATAAGAGGACTTGCAAAAAAGGCGCAAAAAAGAAAGAGCCCTTGCTAGGGCTCAATCTGTAAATGATTTTTTAAGTAATTCGTATATCTTTTTTGCATCGTCCTTACTTAACGATACCATATCCCATCGTTCCACATTATCATCGGAGTTTTCTCTATCTTTCACCCCAATGATAAACGGTCGATCATTTTCAGTATCCTCGTTGTAATAAAAACCGCAATTATCAAATAATAACATCTTTAAATCACTCTCCTTTCATAAAGGAAGTTGTAAATTCTGCGTCTATTTCCGTTCCCTATTTAATAACCAAAAGAAACGTCTGTACAATTCGTAGTAAGTATCCTTGCAGCATGGAACTCCTAATCTAGCTTTCAAAATGTCATAGGACCATCCCTCGGTAACAGCTTTTAGAATATATGGAGCAAGCTGCTGATCTGTTTGCTCAGCCACCCTCTCAATCATGTCCGTTCGTTCTGAATAATATGCCCGTGCTATCCCGACTTTTGCGGTTGGATCGCCCAGGGTGCTAGTGACAATGAACATAGCCCAATCTGATGGCTTACCGCTAATTCCACTCAGTGAAGAATATGCTTTTCTCCAAATGGGATACTGTAAACAAAAATGCTTCAACTCATAGTAACGATGTTTTTCAATCCAATAAGGATTTTTCTCGGATAATTCCGGTCTGATTGTAGTTGCCATAATTTATTTCCTCCTTGTAAAATCTATTCTAGGTTAGAAATAATCAATAGTAAAAACAACCTCGGTGGAATAACTGCAAAAAGAAAGAGCCATTGCTGGCTCAATCTTTATAAACCGTAATCTGTACTAATATTTTTATAAATGAGATTATAAATTTTCTGATCTCCATCTAAACATTGTCAGTTCACAAGGATAGTCCTCAAAACCTATCGTATCACAGGTTATGAATCCTTCCACAACGCCATCTATAATTTCAGCTTCATATTGCTTGTATGGATAAATATAATCCGGAAGATTTCTATGTATGCAACCACACATAGGGCATTTTAATCTTTGAACTGGAACATGTATTGTTATGTGCCCTTTCGTTCTTACAATTCTTGAAACAGTGTCATAATATTTCAATGGGGCACCACAAGTTTCACATACTATTTTCATACATAATCATCCCCTAACTCCAAAATCAATTATACATGAAAATAGTTGATAAATGTGCTGGTAATATATTCCAATTTCAATAACTTATAAACGAAAAAAAAGAGCACCGTAGTGGTATCCCACCGCGGCACTCTAAGTATTCATTCAAAGCACTGTATTTAGTATATAATTAGTAAAACTGGTTTTGGGCTTATTTCAGATGCCCATTTAGCCTTATTTTATGCGAATTTTGAAAATATAATGGGCATCATAGTCAATGATCGCTATCATTTTTATTCCTCACTAAGTCCTGCATCATCCAGTATCTGATAAATCTCTTTTGAATATGCAGTCCGATCCTTCATGTCATATACTTCAAGTGCTTTTTTCGTATCAATCTTAAATGCTTCTAATGCTTCCTCTGCCTTTGCCTGTATGTCTGAAATCTCTCCTTCACATCCAAGTTCTTTGGCATCACTGCTGTATTCTTCACATCTTCCGATCGTGCTGATCAGTGAATCCAGTGCCATATCATAAATTTTCTGGTTCACCAGATTCTGATATGCTCTGTACTGACCTGTTGTATATGCCAGAATACGGTATTTTCTGTAGGTATCCTGATCTTTCTCTTTCACTTCAAGACCTGCCACATCCTGAAATGCCTGCTCATAATCACCCTTTGCATATGCGTCTTCTGCATTTGAAAAGCTGCTTGAATAGCCGACCAGATTTGTTGCTAACACCACAAGAATAAGGAATGAAAATACCATTACAAAGATCAGAATTACCGGCACCTTCGGCAATGGAGGAGTCAGATCCGGTTCCTTTGGCGGCTTTGGCTTCTTTTCTTTCTTTGGCTTTGGTTTCTTTTCTTTCTTTGGCTTCTTTTCTTTTTTCTTTTTCTCTTTTTTCTTCTTTTTCTCTTCTTTCGGATCCGGCTTTTCTTCTTCCTTCGGTGCATCCGATATATCCGGAATATCTCCCAGTTCCTGCAATATCTGCATATTTGGATCTGACAAATCAATGTCACCCGCATTTTCTCCTGTTAGCGGTTCTTTTTGAGATGAGACAGAATCACCTTTTTCATCCTCATCATCTTCCCCAAAAAGAATGCGTGATAATTTTTTTAGAAAACCTTCTTTTTTCGGAGTTTCTTCTATGCCATCCGGAGTAATTTCGGTTTCTTCTGCCTCACTGTCTCCAAACATATCAGCCCCGCCAAGGTCTCCAAAATCATCCAGTCCTGTGCTGCCTGCATCATCCATACCAAAAGTATCACTTCCGGCATCATCTGACGCCTGTGCCGGTTCTGCTGTATCTTCAGACTGTTCATCCGGCTCTTTTTCCATCGTCTGTGCCTGTGACAAACCTTCTGTTTTTGTCACATCATCGATACCCGGGATATCTCCAAGCGTATCCATCAGGAAATCATCATCATTATTATTATGATCTGCTCCATCCACAATCTGATCTAAACTGTTAAAGAAATCATCCGTTTTTTCCTCTTCCGGTGACGACTTCTCATTTTGCAATTCTTTTTCAAACTGTTCTAAAAAATTATCTTCCGCTTCTTTGGAAAGTAAATCATTTTCCATATCATTCATAATATCTTCCTCTGTCTGCATCGTTTCACTCCCGGTTTTTTTCTTTGTATCCAAATCTTTTTCAGATATGGAATTTAACAGTCCATCCAGATAATCTTCTGTCCCGCTCATCCGATACCTCCGTCAAGCCTATAACTTAATTTGGGGATGTGACAATACATCACATCCCCCTCTTCGCTTCAACCTAATCAATGCTTTTATCAATTAAATTGTCAATAGCCTCTACAAGATTGCCGATTTCAGGTTTTGTCAACTGAGCATCTGCCCCTAACTGTTTGCCTTTAATTCTCATTTCCTCATTGACCAAAGATGAGAAAATAATGAGCGGTATCTTCTTCATATTATCATTTGTCTTAACCAGTTTGGTCAGTCTGTGTCCATCCATCATCGGCATCTCGATATCCGTGATAATACAGTGAACCTTGTCACGCACATTGCCTGCTTTTTCAAATTCAGTAAGTTTGTCCCATGCTTCCTGACCGTTCATTGTCACAATCAGATTGGTGTATCCTGCCTTCTTCAGACAATCTGTGATCAGGCGGCTAAGAAGCGGTGAATCCTCAGCGATCAGGATCGGAGAGTCACAACGTTCACGGCTTACCATATTATCAACATCTGATACCTTAAGTCCTGTCTCCGGGCTGATATCGGATACAATCTTCTCAAAATCAAGGATGATGATCAGCTTGTCATCCATCTTAATGACACCTGTGGATGCACTGTTATTCTCCGTATTGATCGTTGAATCCGGTTTGATGATGGATTCCCATGATACACGATGGATACCAATCACAGCATCTACATGAAACGCAATATTTAATTTGTTAAAGTTCGTGATGATAAAAAGTCCTTTGTTTTCTCCGTCCTCCGGCATTCCCAGGCATCTTTTCAGATTAACAACAGTAATCATCGTATCACGCGGCATAAAAATACCTTCCACACTTGGATGAGAATTTGGTACTGGTGTAACCGGCTGATACGTCAATATCTCTCTGATCTTTGCAACATTGATTCCATAATGATTATTTCCTAATGTAAATTCCAGGACCTCCAGTTCATTTGTTCCTGACTCTAAAAGTATATTTGTATCCATTCCTGTCTCTCCTCCCGCGTATCATCTGCTACGCAATTCGTCTCTTTTTCCATTGCATAAATACTGCATTTATTATAGCACATTACTAATATCATTACAAAGTAATTTGATAATTTGTACCGCTGATATTTACAAACAGATCCAGACTGTCCACACTGGTCACACTGTCCGGCACCTGAAACAATAAGATAGTATTTTCTGTTACTCCAGCCGGGACTGTTTCCTGATACAGTGCAAAATCAGATGGAAGTATTGTATTTTCTTCCTCTGCTTTTTCCTGACCATTGACCATAACAGAGAACTTCGGTGTCTTTGCAAAGTTATCTATCGCTATTTCATCCGCTCCGGAATTTGTAATATCAATACCGACAATCACAAATGTCTTGCCCTGCTCTGCATCCAGCGAATAATAACCGCCCTCCATATAATTTGCTGCAATTTCTGCTCCGGTATATGTGACCGACAGATTTTCTCCTCCAAACAGTTCATCCAGTGTCGACGGCTCTGCTGTTTTATTCTCTGTGCTCTGGTCTCCTGCAGCTGCATTGCCGGATGCATCCAGTGTGATTTTATTCTCCGTCTCCGTCGTCTGTGACTCATCCACTGCCTCTGTTTCCTGCTCATTGCGGCTCACATTTGCAAGACCGTCAGGCTGGCTCGTATTAAATTTTGCCACAGCGTGTGCCGAGTAATCCACAATCATGCCTTCCTCATCTTCTGTTAAACTGTATGGCTGTTCTCCACATCCACCGAGCAGCAACGCTGTCACTGCTGCCACTGCCGTTAATCTCATTCCCGTTCTTTTCATGGCATTCCTCTCAAAATATCTGTAAATAATAGAACTCACGCTCTGCGAATATTCTATTATCATGAACAACAGAATGCGCACTCTGCGAACATTCTATTGTCACGAACTATACCCATATGTTAGCATTTTTGGTATGATTTATCAACTAAAAAAATTTCCATTATTTGTTTCTAGTTCAAACCAGAATTCCACTCCGTCCTCATGATTGATCACGCCGCACTTCTGATGGAACGAATCCATGATTGCCCGGACGATTGACAGACCGATGCCGCTGCCACCGTATTCTCTGGTTCTCGCTTTATCCACTTTGTAAAATTTGATCCAGATATTGTCCACATCTTCTTCCGGTATCGGATTTCCCGTGTTAAAAACACTGACGCGGACTTTGTCCCCTTTCTGTACACAGCTGATATCGATCCGCTTTTCTCCCTCTGCGTGATGGATCGCATTGCTCAGATAGTTGGTCACTACCTCTTCCACCTTAAATTCATCCGCCCACGCATATAACGGTTCCTGCTGTGTAAAGTCCAATGTGATCTCATTCTGATTCAAAAGGATCGCAGACGAATTGATCACCCCCCGGATCAGTTCTGTCAGGTCAAACCGCTCCATGGTGATGACCTCATTGCCAAATTCGAGCTGGTTTAAAGTGAGCAGTTTTTTGACCATTTTATTCATCTTGTCCGCTTCGTCCATGATGACTTCGCAGTAAAAGTCCCTGCTCTCCGCATCATCATTGATACATTCTTTCAATCCCTCCGCATAGCCCTGGATCAGTGCAAGCGGTGTTTTTAACTCGTGCGATACATTGGATAAAAACTCTTTGCGCATCTCATCGATCTGCGTCTTTTTGTCAATATCGATCTGCAGCTGGTTATTTGCGCTTTTCAGTTCGGAGATCGTATGCTCTAACGTGGTCGACATGACATTCATATATTCGCCTAACTCATCTACCTCGTTGTGGTATCTGCGCCCCGGCTGGTATTTTGCCTCAAAATCAAGCTCCGTCATGCGTTTTGAGATATCGGTCAGACGCAGAAGCGGTGTTGTAATGCCTCTTGAGACAAACACGATCACGACTGCACTGATGATTGCAGCGACAACACCCACACATGCCAGAAATGTATTGGACAGATTGACGCTTTCCCTGATACTCTCAAGTGCGGTACGCATCAGGATCAGATTGCCGTTTGAAAGTGTTCCGTAAAGGACCAGAAACTCTGAATCTAACCTGGTATCCGTCTGTTTTTGAATAATATAATTATCCGACTGCATCATCACCGTCACTTCATTTTGTTTTTCGCCAAAAATGATATTCATAAATTCCAGCATCATTTTCTGCGTATCATTGACGGAAGACCGCACGATCGTCCGGTCGGAGCTTATGATCATGACGGTGATATTCCCATTTGCACAGAGATTGTCAAATGTCACATCAAAAGAACTGTCATCAAGTGTCCCTGCCTCACTCGCTTCATCGATCGTCTCAAATCCGGAAAGCAGCGTATTTTGTTTATTGATCACATAGTACGGTTCTAAAAAAACCGTGTTGATAAACCAGCACAAAAGAAGTGTTCCCGTAACCAGACAGATACTGATCAGGATCAACTGGTGTGTCAGTGAACCAAAATATTTTCTTTTAAATTCTTTTTTCCTGCTTTTCATCATTACTTATCACTGCCATTTTCTTCTGCTTCAAATTTGTAACCCATGCCCCAGATGGTTTTGATGTAATCTCCTTTTTCACCGATCTTGGCACGCAGTTTTTTGACATGTGTATCGATTGTTCTGGCGTCCCCGAAATAATCATAGTTCCAGACATGATTAAGAATCTTTTCCCTGGAAAGTGCAATGCCTTCGTTTTCCATAAAATAGGTAAGCAGTTCAAATTCCTTGAAGCTTAATTCGATCTGTCTGCCATCCACCGTCACTGTATGTGCAGTCTGATCGATCACGATGCCGCCGATGGAAAGAAGTTTTCCCTCCTCCGGTGCCTTTCCGCTTCTTCTTAAAATTGCACCGACACGCGCAACTAAGATCTTCGGAGAAAACGGTTTTGAGATATACTCATCAACTCCAAGTTCGAACCCTGTCAGCTCGTCCTCCTCATCCCCCTTCGCCGTCAGCATGATAATTGGCACTTTCGAAGTCTCCCTGATTTCCCTGCAGACCTCCCATCCGTTCATCTTTGGCATCATGACATCTAAAATGATCAATGCAATATTTTTTTCCTGATAAAAAATATCGAGTGCTGCTTCTCCATCTCCCGCTTCTAACACCTCATAATCTTCCCTGACCAGAAAATCACGGACTAATTTTCTCATTCTGCTTTCATCATCCACAACTAATATTTTAATTTTTTCCATCTTTGTTCCTCATTTCTGCGCTGCTTTTTTGCACATCTCAAATTTGTGCCAGAGTACAAACCTGCATGTTATCCTAACAGATAATTATGAAATAAATGTGATGTCTTCTATGGTTCTTCCACCGTCTGTTCACGTTCCTTTAACGCGGCTTCCCTCTCATCAAGTTCCTGCTCCCACGCCGCATATTTATCAATCAGCTTATTTTCATAATTGATGATCGTCGGACTGTCGCTCGTCGATGCAACGATAAACATTCCGATCACGCTGACTGCCAGTATCACAGATATAAATAACGTGATCTCATATTTTTTGCGGTATCCATCCGTTTTTTTTGACGCCTTCTTTTCGCTCGCCCTGTTTTTTGCAGAAATCCTTAATTTTTTCCGGAGGCTCTCCTCTAACACCGGATGTGTCACGGAAATCGGAAGAATATCACTGTTATTAATGGACGGATTCTGAATCAGATATTCCTGTAGTTCTTTTAAGTATGTAAATCCAACCGCTGTTTCAAACAGCTCCTGCTTCACCATTTTATTATATATTTCAAGCACCGTTTCCGGATGATGCATATCTGCGCGTTCTTCCACATAATGAATCCCATGTGCTTCCTTTTTCGCCTGCTCTGCTTCCGCTTCATCCGTAAAAACAAAACCGTTTATCTTTACTTTTTTCTTTTCGGACATGATTATTCCTCTTATTTTTCTTATTATCGTGATATGTCTTTTGTCATTCTGATTTTAATAATGTCAGAATCAAATAACGGTTCCAACATTATTTTCATTATAAAAAAATGTGAAAAGAAATGCAATGCGTATTGTATTGTAATTTCTATATAGTATAATCGGCTTAGGAAATCAATTCTGGAGGTTTTTTATGAACAAAAATAATTTTGCACCGCTGCCGCCTATGGGTTGGAACAGCTACGATTACTATGACACCACGGTGACAGAAGATGCCGTGAAAGCAAATGCAGATTACATGGCTGCACATTTAAAGGAGTTTGGATGGGAATATATCGTCGTTGATATCGAATGGTACGCGATCGGTGCCGGTTCCATGCGCAATCAGTTCCAGTATATCCCGTTTGCGGATGTTGCCATGGATGAATTTTCAAGACTGCAGCCGGATCCGGCACGTTTTCCATCTTCTGCGGACGGAACCGGTTTTACCCACCTTGCTGACTATATTCACAGTCTCGGTTTAAAATTCGGTATCCATATCATGCGCGGAATCCCAAGAACTGCTGCGCATAACCATTGTATGATCAAGGGCAGCAACGTGACTGCCGATATGGTCGCAAATCCTTCCTCCATCTGTGGATGGAACCCGGATATGTACGGTGTCCGCGATACGGAGGCAGGACAGGCTTACTATGATTCCCTGATGGAACTTTATGCTTCCTGGGGTGTTGATTTCATCAAGTGCGATGATATCTGCAATACCAATATCTATCCGGCCAATCCTTATTCTGCACGCCATGAGATAGAAATGCTCGCAAAGGCGATCGCACGCTGTGGCAGGCCGATCGTTTTATCCCTTTCTCCGGGACCTGCACTGATCGAACACGCATGGCACTATGAGACTTATGCAAATATGTGGCGTATCACCGATGATTTCTGGGATAAATGGGATCTGTTAAAAGATATGTTCCACCGCTGTGAGCTCTGGCAGAACCATGTGGCAAAAGGATGTTACCCGGACTGCGATATGCTTCCGCTCGGCTGGCTTGGAAAAGGATTCGGTCATGAATGGTACACTAATTTTACACCGGAGGAACAGCATACCATGTTAACGCTCTGGTGTCTCTTCGGTTCCCCTCTGATGCTTGGCTGTGAACTGACAAAGTTAGATGACGCCACACTTGCCCTTCTTACGAACCGCGATGTGCTGTCCATGTTAACCCCGGACTGCAAGCCGCATCAGGTATGTCTTGACGATGAAAAAGCCATCTGGTGTGCACACAATGCAGTTACCGGTGAACACTTTGCCGCCTTCTTCAACCTATCGGATGAGACACAGACGATCCACTGTGACATCGAAACGCTCCATGTCGGCGATGAACCCTGTGCCCACAAAGATGCCAGCCTGACGGAACTTTGGAGCAAAGAAAAAACATCCGTATCCGGCAGTGCCATTTCTGTCACACCGCCAGCACACGGATGTCTGGTATTTCGTGTAGAAAACTAGTCGGAAAGATCACTCCTCCGGCATCCAGACACGCATCTGGTTTTCTCCCCGGTTCGCCCACGCATAATAAGGAATTGCGGTCAGCGTCACATCTGTCCGCTTCGGGCGTTCCTCGGAGTAAAGTGCATCACTGCTCTCCATCCGGTATCCCGGCAGATGGATCAATACATTTCCTTCTAATACACCTTCCCTGCAAAGTTCTGTCTCCGCTTTGATCTCTCTTGGAATCCGTAGCGCCTGAATACATTCGCCATTGTCAACTCCCTCAAAACAGTAAACAACCGGACCACGCATCAGGGCGACACAGCCTTCATCTTCACGCACGTTTGTGTTTGCATAAATTTTGCGTACCGGAAGATCAAATGTAAGCTCAATCACATCATTTTCTCCCCAGTTTTGCTTCAGATAAAGATATCCGTCTTTTATGCAGGATGCTGCATCTGTCTTTTCTCCATTGACTGTCACGCAAAGTGTATCCATGCGGATATGGGACGGAATGTGGATTGCCAGTTCAAATGCGTCTTTCATCTTCGCCTTTACCTGATAGGTTACTTTTCCCTCCCACGGGTAACTGCTGTCTACCTTGACAACCGCTTTTTCAAAATCTGCTGTCTGTCCCAAAAAAAGATGGGAATAGAGTGTCGTATCACTCTCGCTCCACGCATAGGTACCAAGTGAAGTCACAAGACGTACCAGGTTTGGAGGACAGCATGCGCAAGCATACCAGCCCGGACGGGTCGGCAGCACATGTTTGTAACCGAAGATCGTGCCGGAAGTTCCCGGATTGGTCTCAAGCGGATTGACATAGAAAAACTGTTTTCCGTCTAACTGGATACCACTGATGGTTCCATTGTAAAATTCCCGCTCCATGATATCCGCATAAATTCCAAGCGGCCTGATCTCCAACATTCTCTTCGCAAAAAATATCATTCCAATCGAAGCACAGGTCTCTGCATATGCCATATCGTTTGGCAGATCATAGTCAATCGTAAATGCCTCGCCCTCAACCGTAGAACCGATGCCGCCGGTGATGTACATTCTTTTCTTTACAATATTATCCCACAGAGTCTGACACGCCTCATAAAGTCTCTGATCTTTATCTTCCCCGGCAAGATCTGCCATCGCCGTGTACATATAAACGGCACGCACACTGTGCCCAACCGCCTCTTTCTGCTCATAGATCGTGGCATGTGTCTGCGTATATCTCTGATCTAACGGCTCTAAGCTGTACTGCCCCCAGTGCTGCCAGCCTCTTTTTTTCTTTTCCTCGTAAAAGTAATTTGGATTTTTTCCGCGCTCTTCCAAAAAATACCGTGCCATATCCTTATATTTTTCTTTTCCGGTCGCACGGTAAAGTTTCATCAGTCCGATCTCAACTTCCTGGTGCCCCGGAATCCCCGGCTCTTTATCTTCCCCGAACATTGAAATAATATGGTCAGCAAGACGCTCCACCACATGAAGCAGTTTGTCTTTTCCAGTTGTCTGATAGTAGGCGACTCCTGCCTCCATCATATGTCCGGCACAATAAAGTTCATGACACTCCTGCAAATTCTGCCAGCGGTGTTCCGGCTCTTTTACAATAAAAAAGGTATCAAGATAGCCATCCGGCTGCTGTGCCTTTTCGATGATGTCAATGATCTCATCCGCACGCGCTTCCAACTCATTGTCCGGCTTTACCGCAAGCGAATAGGCGACACCCTCTAACCATTTTGCGACGTCACTGTCCTGAAAGACCATACCGTAAAATTCTCCTTCGCTTAAACCTGCGGCAATACGAAAATTTTCAATGGCATGGCTTTTTTCCACGCCTGGCACTTCATCGTTTAATACTTTCTCCTGAAACGGAATGACGGTGTCTGTCATGCGGTGCTGCATGGCAGACCAGAATGTGTCGTGGATTTTTATCTGGTTGATGTTGATTTCACGAATATTTTTTGACATGATTTCTCCTTTAGTTTGTGGCTCCCGCTTTGTGCTTTACCACCTAACCCTTATACTCAAAATTAGGTATCTCTCCCCATCTCTCTTTAAAGTAATGCGCCGCCATTTTCGGTCTGCGCTCTCTCGTAAACAGTCCCTTTTTATTACCATCGACTCTCATGCATCCCTGCACAGTCGCAAAATCCGCAAAGTTCCAGACATGTTCACCGATAAAGAACTTCCTCTTATCAAACTGCGCATTCTGTCTCTTGTAAAACTCCACCTGAAATTCCTCCGAGAACATTTCCGGCACACACTCATGGATGCCGGCTACAGCATCGGCACCGTACTCGGTAATCATGACAGGTTTATTCTGTTTTTCCCAGAAATCCAGTTCCAGGTTCAGTCCATAGCAGGCAGCATCAAGATCTCCGGACAGGTTGTACCATCCATAGTAACGGTTAATGCAGACGACATCCATGCTTCTTGTGACAATGTCTTTTTCATAATTGTTCTGACAGCAGACTAAAGTGACTGGACGGTCAGACGGGTCTGTCTCATGTGCCAGCTCGTAGAGTGAATGCCAATACTCGTATGCTGACTCCGGGAAATTCTCCGTATCAGGTTCATTTCCAAGTGACCACATGACAACGCATGGATGGTTTTTGTCACGCGCGATCATGTCCTTAATGACCTGTTCATGGTGTTCACGGATAGGAAATGTCTCATAAGGATTGATTCCTGCTCCGGCACCGATCCCGACTGCCGGAACCTCGTCGATGATCACGATTCCTTCACGGTCGCACAGGCGGTACATTTCTTCCGCATATGGATAATGGCTGGTACGGAAAGAATTTGCATGCAGCCAGTGAATCAAATTGACATCTTTAACATCCAGACAGACATCCATACCCCGTCCATGAAATGCCGAATCCTCATGTTTTCCAAACCCTTTGAAATAAAACGGTTTTCCATTGATCAGAAACGAAGTCCCCTCCACGCGCACCGTACGCACGCCAAACGGCTCCTCATAATAATCATCACCGAACGTGACTGCTGCCGTATACAGATACGGTGTTCCCGGATATGGCTCCCACAGTTTTGCATCCGGTATCACGATCTCCCCGGAAGTGCCTTTTGCCTGTGCCACTTCATTTCCATTGGCATCTAAGATCTGCAGTACAACTTCCTGTCCATCTGTATCTGAAGTCTTAACCTGATAATTCACAATGCCATCTGTTCCACGGATATCTGTCACAAGCGTTACATCTTTGATATACGCCTTCGGTGTCGTATAAATTCTGACCGGACGGTTGATCCCTGCATAATTAAAGAAATCAAAATTAGGAAGATTCTGTGGTTTTCTCCAGCGTTTTGCAGCTTCAACTCCCGGCACTCCTGCATTGTCTGCTCCCATAAATGAGGTTCCCTCCTCATTTCCAACCGGAAGTGTGCTGTGATTAATGCGGTTATCCACAGCAACGACCAGTTCTGCACTCTCCCCTGCACATAATTTGTCAGTGATATCCACTTCAAATGGAAGAAATCCTCCTTTATGCTGTGTGAGCAATACCCCATTCAGATAAATTTTTGCAAAATGTGTTACTGCGTCAAAGCGAAGCACCAGTCTCTGTCCCTTGTAATAAGAAGGCACTGTAATATTTCTCCGGTAATACGCATAACCGTAATGATTCCGGTAAACAATATCATCTTTCTGATCATTGTAAGATGCCGGAACTGCGATTGGCTCCATCTGCTCCGGCAATGTCACCGCATCCCCCGGTTCCTCCGTTGTCCCAAGTGCAAAATCCCACACTCCGTTTAAATCAATGATCCCACGAATCTTATTTTCCTGTGGATATAACATGTTACCCCTCCATTTCTGCCTTAATTAATCTCTCATACTCTGCGTCACTTAATTCCAACACCCCGCCGTGTCTTTTTTTCGTCCTGCCAAGATCATATTTTTCTTTTTCCAAAATCGTGAAATCACCCGATGACAGATCTTCCGTGATCATCGGCAGATACCCTTTTCCCTCGGCAAACTGGTCTGCGATCACACACCAGCTCCTGCCCTCCGGCAAAAGATAGCCCTCCGGGCCTTCCACGCCTTTTAATTTTTCAAAAACCGGGCAGGAGATCCGCTTAAAATCCCCGCGGAGACTGTCTGACTCCTCTAAGATCAGCCTGCTGTCGGTCTCATCCTTTGAGATCCGGTAATATTTTCCGTTACTCCTTAAAATCGTGGTATCGATCACATCCCGCTCACGTTCCATATACAAAAATGTATCCGAAAATGTGACAAAATCCTTTGTATAAGCGGCATAGATGCGGTGTTTTGCAGTCTCTTCCCCATCACATTTTACTTTGGATGCAAAAAAGACTAAAAATGCCTGTTCTTCCTCGTCAAACACAGCCTCCGGCGCCCAGACACAGCCAGCCTCACGGATGCCGACTGTATGGGCGCGCTCCTTTTCCCAGTGCACGAGGTCTTCTGATTCCCAGATGATGATATCCCTGCTGCCGCGCTCCTGCGCTGCCTGCCAGCCCTCACCCTTTTCGATTCGAAGATCGGTTGCGATCAGATAATAACGTCCATTCAGCGGATTTTTTACCGGAAACGGATCGCGCACGCCGCACTCGCCGATATGCGAATACAGTACCGGTTTTCCATCGTTTAGATCCGTCCAGTGCAGTCCGTCCCGGCTCACGGAAAAATAGATCTGCTCGCCGTCCTTCTGTTCCCCGGTAAAGTGTACAAATAAATATCCTGCCATACCCTGCTCCATTCATATTACTTGATTTTTATTTTCGTGGACACTCAGCCAATATCCGGCTCATCCTTCAACACGATCGTATCGCGGGTCTTTCCCTCTGTCTCAAATACGATGATCTCGTTTTCGCCCTTTTTCAGCAGCGGCGCCGGGATATAGAGTCTTTTCTGCGGTCCGATCTCCCAGAATCTTCCGATATTAAATCCGTTTACAAAGACACAGCCCTTTCCCCATCCCTCAAAATCCAGGAATGTGTCTGCTGTCTCGTCGATATCCACCGTAAAACGGTAAAATCCCGGCAGCCCTTCTTTGTATTCTTTGGAAAAGTCAACTTTTTCGATATTGTCGAGCGGCAGCGTGTACTGTTTCCAGTGGTTGTGCATATGTCCGTTGACCTGCACACACTGACCAATGCCTTTTCTCTGGTGTTCCATGCGCGGTCCGAAATTGACACGCCCCATATTTTCCATCAGGATATCAAAATCTGCTCCCCTTTCAAACGTGACATCCAGCTCTTTTTCTTTTAAAAGTTCCAGATCGTAAAGTGTTGTGACCGGTTTTTGATCCACAAAAATATTGGCACGGTCGTTTGCCTCCCACAGGCGGAGTTTTTCGAGTTTCTCCTCCATATCTAATGTGGAATGATATAAAATATAGCCGTAATTCTGCCCCAGTTTTTCCATGCTCTGCAGGAAACTGCTCTCCACCGGAGCACTGATATCATCCAGCACCGAAAACAGGCTTACTTTTTCTTTTAACGGCAGACTTCCATATGCTTTCCTTTTGATCTCAGTTGTAAATGTGACTTCCGGTATCTCTCTGTACTTCGCAATAACATCACGGTATCTGCGGTATTTTTCTGTGATCTGTCCATCCTCTGTCAAAAGAGCATCATAGTCATACGATGTCACATCCGGGGTCAGCTCATCATAGTAGTTCGAGCCGTTCATAAATCCAAAATTCGTACCGCCCTCAAACATATAAATATTGACATGGCCAAGTTCTAACATTTTATCGAGATCTTTGACACTCTCCTCCAGATTGCCTGTCATATGACCGCCATTTCCCCAGTGATCGAACCAGCCTACCCAGAACTCCGTACACATGAGTGGTCCGCCATCCGTATATTTTTTCAGGACTTCAAAGCGCTCCTCGGTCTTAGATCCAAAATTTCCGGTCGGCAGCGCGCCTTCTAAATGACCCCCGTTTAAGTTTTCTTCAAACGGTCCGTCCGAGGTAACAAGCGGGACAACGACACCGCCTTTTTGCATTTTATCTCTCATTGCAAGCAGATATTCCCTGTCGTTTGCATAATATCCGTATTCATTTTCGACCTGCATCAAAATGACCGGCCCGCCGTAATTAATCTGATACGGCACGATTTTTTTCAATAATACATCATAGTAATCCTGCACATGTTTTAAAAACGGCGGATAGGAAACGCGCAGTTTCATTCCATCTTCCGCTAACAGCCACGCCGGCAGTCCGCCAAATTCCCACTCCGCACAAATGTACGGCGACGGTCTTAAAATCACATATAACCCAAGTTCCTGCGCCGTTTTTACAAATCGTTCTATGTCAAGCATCCCCTCAAAGTGGAATTCACCTTTTTTCGGTTCATGCATGTTCCACGGGATATATGTCTCCACTGTATTGCATCCCATTGCCTTTAATTTTTCAAGTCTGTCCTGCCAGTATTCCGGAACGATTCTGAAATAATGAATTGCACCCGATATGATCTGAAACGGTTTTCCATCCAGATAAAAATTGTCTGTGATCTCAAAATTGCCCATGCCATCTCTCCTCTTTTTCACAAAATGTTCCTTTTGTATCAGTTCTTTCCTATAACAAAAGGTGTTGATCCCCTATTTCTTAGAATCAACACCTTCTGTTCAATAGCGGCACATCATGCCTTTATTGTATACCTATTTGTATAATGCATCAAACTGTTCCTGCAGTGCTGCGGTTACTTCTTCAATACCAGCCTGTTTTAATGCTGACTGCATCTCTGCAACGATCTCCTCCGCAGTTCCCTGATATTTACCATAAGAGATCTGTTTTGTATAGTTGGTATATACTTCGTTGATGTTATCGATCTTAGACTGGATATCATCAACTTCCGGTACAAACTGTCCATACGGATAATCAATCTTTAAGGAATCATACTCACTGTAAAGTTTGTCAATTGCATCCCAGTTTCTTGTAGCGTCTCTGATCTCAAGATCGTCGTTACGCCCCCACCACCAGTTGGTCATACCGTTGATGTTGTCTGTGTCTGAGTTGTAGCCTTCCGGAGTTGTGCGGAGTCCCTCATCGTTGATCTCGTAAGATACGCCTTCAATACCATAGCAGAGTAATCTGTAGCATTCTTCGTCATTTCTTAATAAATCATATACCATCAGTGCTCTTTCCGGGTTCTTGCTTGCTGCGGAAACTGCCATTGCACCGTGTGTGATGGAAAGTGCTACCACGTTTCCGGTCTCTTCTCCGAAGTAGAAGAAACCTGACTCTGCATCCGGATCATCCTGATAAATCGTATTTGACGGAGTTGCACTGCAAAGATCTGTCCAGGTCTGTGTGTGGTGCTGCTCTGCTGCAACACGACCGATACGGTAATCATCACGGTTTGAGGAAGCAGTATTGTTTAATACATCTGTCTTCCATACGCCGATGTTATCCCATTCTTTCATTAATTTTGCATACTCAACCATCATATCTGTGTCTGTGTATGCAGGTGTTGTGATCGTGTAAAGGTCATCTTTTGTACCGCCCCATAATGCGCCGGAACAGACACCGTCGATTGCAACAAAATTGCTGTGAGAGGTGATCCAGCCGTTTGCCATCTGTGCATACTGTGTACCGTCAGAATCCCATGGAATCACATCCGGATATGCTTCTTTTACATATTTAAAGTAAGTTGTAAGGTCTTCCCAGCTCTTGACACCATCTGTCAGTCCTGCTTCTTTTGCCCAGTCAAGACGATAGATGAATCCATGGTTGGTCCACTGTGCGTAATTATCCTCCGGGATAAGATAGATCGAGCCGTTGTATTTACACAGATCCCAGTGATCCTGGCTTACGCTCTCCCATGTTTTTGGTGCGTAGGTCTTTAACATATCCTCGGAAAGCTCTAAGAATGCTCCGTTCTTTGCGTTTGGCCAGGCATCGAGCCAGTCAGAAGCAGTTCCGACAAGGTCGACAGAACCATCCATCTGTGCCAGTGTCAGGTTGTAGTTAGAGAGATAATCGGTCCATCCAATGTAATAAATCTCAAGTTCTGCATTTACTTTTTCGGTCAGGATCGCATTCAGTTTTTCCATCATCTCATCGAGACGCTCTGCGCTCTTACCATCCGGTTTATCACCGGTCACCATATAAGTGATCACTACATGTTCGGATGTGTCAATGTCACCACTACTTGTCGTTCCCCCTGTTTCCGTAGTGGATGCACTGTCTTCCGATTTTGCTGCATTTCCTGTTGTGGAAGAATTGCTTCCTCCGCCACAGGCTGTGGCGCCAAGTAACATTGTACCTGCGAGTAACATTGCCCCAAGTCTCTTAAATCTTTTCTTCATACCATACCCTCCATATGATTTATTTTTGCAGCAGATCTGTCTTTTTCTAAGACAAAACTGCTTTTATTATGACTCTGCCCCATGCAGAGCGATAATCGTATCGATCAGCCTTTTACGGCTCCAACGGTAATACCGCTGATAAAATATTTCTGAACGAATGGATACAGGAAAATGATCGGTCCGGTTGCAAGAATCGCATTTGCCATCTTGATTCCCTCTGTCGGAATATCTGCCAATGATATATACTGTCCTGCAATGGAGTTTTTAAGCTGATCCATTTTATTTACAACTTCATATAATGTATACTGTAACGGTTTTACATCCACTTTCGAGCTTAAGAAGAGAGAGGACTGATACCATTCATTCCAGTATCCCAGTGCAAGGAATAATCCGATCGTCGCAAGTGCCGGTTTTAACATTGGCAGGATCAGGGAAACAAAGATCTTCATATCCCCGGCGCCGTCGATCTTGCCGGACTCTGTAATCTCATGCGGGATCGCCTTCACAAAGTTTTTCATCATGATGATCAGCCACGGCGACATCATAAGCGGTAATAAAACTGCAAAATAGCTGTCCTTTAAGTGGTAAGTCTGTGTCATCAGAAGATAGTACGGTGCAAGTCCTGCGGAAAACAGGCTTGTAAAATATATGTAGAAGGAAATTCCGTTGCGGAACGGGAAATCTTTTCTCTGCAGTGCATAACCTGTCATTGCTATGATCGTCAGTCCGACCGCCGTACCGACCACCGTCAGGATGATCGTGAGCAGATAGGATTTCCAGATACCACCGCCCTTGCAGACCATCTCATAAGCTGCCAGTGTAAACTGTTTCGGAATCAACTGTACACCTTCCGTACGGATCACTTCTTCTGCCGTAAATGAACTTCCAAGGATCAACAGGAATGGAAATATACATGCCAGTGCATAGATTGTGATCACTACATATCCAAATCCCCGCACAATCTTATCAGAAGCTCCAAGTTTTACTTTATTGCTGTTATTTTTCTTCATAGTCGACCTCCATAGATATTAAAACAGGGAATAATCCGGTTCAATTTTCTTAACAATATAGTTCACGACCATAACGATTACAAAACCAACGACTGACTGATACAGACCGACTGCCGACGCTGTCGAGAAGTTAAAATCTGTCATCGTAGCCCTGTAAACAAACGTCTCAATAATATCTGTCGTGTCATATAATAAGGAGTTCGTACCAATGATATTGTAGAACAATCCGAAATTACCTTTTACGATGCCGCCCAATGCAAACAGTAACAGGATGATCACGGTAGGTTTTAAACTCGGGAGCAATATGTAACGAATCCTCTGAAATGCATTTGCTCCATCGACCTTGGATGCCTCTATCATCTCTGCGTCAATTCCGCAGATAGATGCAAAATATACAACGGAGTTGTAACCTGTCTGCTGCCACAGATAAATGATAACCAAAAGTACCGGCCATACATGCGGATCACTGTAAGGTCCCCATTTTTCCATTCCAAGTCTAGTAAGGATCTCATTTACAAATCCGGTATCATAATTTAATAAGTTAAATACCAGAAATCCGACTAAAACCTGTGAAATGAAATATGGAAGAAACATCATCGTCTGTGATACTTTCTTGAACCATTTACATCTCATTTCATTTAAAAGGATCGCTACCACGACCGCAAGTAAATTTCCAAGAAGGATAAATGCCAGATTATATAAAATTGTATTTTTCGTCAGTGATAAAAGTTTTCCTGATTCCCAGAGGAACTCAAAATTCTGTAACCCTACAAATTTGCTTCCAAAAATACCATCGCGGTAATTGTATTTAACAAACGCAACATAGATTCCTGGCAATGGCATATAGTTAAATGCAAAGAAAAAAATCATTGCCGGGACACACATCAGTGTCAGTACACGGTACTTCCAGAGTTTCTGCCAGAAGTTTAGTTTTTTGCCAACCTGTTTTGTAACACCGTTCTCCTTTTTCATATATTTTCCCCTCTCCAACGTTTTCTTGAAACCGATTTCAAAACCTTGTAAAAACAAAGCACTTATATTTTTCACAAAACTGTCTGCCATCTTCCATAAGGTGTAATATTTTTTGATCTTAAGTGTCAGAAACGCCTTTATATCTTCTTTTTTGCATGTTTCCAGCACTTATCTTACACCTTCGCTGCGTAAACCCCATCCATACAGCCGGCTTTTACACCAGTTGTGTATTTTATAGTGCTTTTTAATTTGAAACCCTTTTCATATTGTTATATTACAATACATATTATGAGTTGTCAACAGGTTATTTTACTTTTTGTACATATTTATTTCATATTTATTTTATTTTTCCGTCATTCTAACGGATTTTACCGTTTTAACTCCGCTACGGATTCTCTGATGATCAGAGTCGGTGTCACTTTCTGTACCTCCGGCACTTCTTTTCCGGCAATCTTATCTAATGCGGTGTCAACCAAAAGCTTTCCAAATGCTTCATAATCATAGGAAATACTGCTCAGCCTTGGTATGACGGTATCTACAATAAACGTATTATCAAAACTGATGAGAGAAATATCCTCCGGGATCCTAAATCCATGCTCTTTGATGGAGCGCATCACACCCACTGCACTGTAGTCGTTGATCGCGATCACCGCCGTGGGAAGTGTCTTATTTCCCTGAAAGAGTGCCTCAAATCCCTGATAACCGCCCTCGATCGAATAATCAGAATTGATCACATAGCGCTCACGGTAGGTCAGACCGTTCTTTCGCAGCAGACTGCGGTAGCGGATGCGTTTATCATAGGTGGATTTCATCTCCTCGACTCCGCCGATCAGTGCGATCCTTCTATGTCCTAAACCGATCAGACACTCCATGCTCTGGTTCATACCCTCTGCCTCGTCGATTGTGACCTGGCAGCACTCACCGCCCTCCACTTTTCCTGTTGTGATGACCGGGATGGATTCAGCGACACGGTTGATCAGATCTGCGTATTCCGGCTCCGTGACAAGGCTGTCTGATTTTCCCCCGATAATGATGATCGCATCCATACGCATGTCAAACATTTTCTGAATATATTCCACCTCAAGATCCGGATTGCTTAATGTTCCGCAGATCATTGGCACATACCCGCGCGCAATGATCTCCTTCTCACAGTTTTCCACCATGGATGAATAATAAGGATTGACCAGATCTGCAGCAAGCACACCGATGACGTTCGTTTTCGTCTTGATCAGTCCCTGCGCAAGCGCGTTTGGCCTGTAATCATATTTGCGGATCACTGCTTCCACACGCGCTCTCTTTTCCTCGCTCACCCTCGCATTTTTTGTCATGACTCTCGACACTGTTGCCGGTGAAACTCCCGCTTCCTGTGCAATTTTATAAATATTTAACTCACTGCCCATCGGCCATCCCCCTTAAAAAGTCATATTTGAAAACGTTTTCAAGTTAATTTTATCGGGATTTTGCAGGTTTGTCAATATAGGGTCAGATTCTTTTTTTCGTCCATTTTCGTGAGCGGAAACGGATAAAAAAGATACTTCCGCGGAACATCTCATCGAGCATGAACGCGATCCAGCATCCTGCCAGTCCCATCCCAAGGCGTATCCCAAGCAGATATGCAAACAAAATGCTGACGCCCCAGCAGGAAATCACGGCGATGACCATCGGAAAGAACACATCCCCCGCTCCCCGGAGCGAATTGTCCTCGACATGGTTGAATGCACGCCCGATTTCCACAAAAATATCGATAAAAAAGATCACGCCCGTCATCCCGATGATCTCCTCACTCTGCGTAAACAAATGCATCAATGGTCTATGGCAGAGAAAGATCAGAACCGAAAGCACGATATTTAAGCTGACCGCGATTTTTAACACCTGCTGGTTCAGCCGGTATGCCTTTTCATACTCCTTTGCCCCCGTCATCCATCCCATCAGGATCGCCGTGGAAAGTCCAAGTGACATTCCGGTCACATAGACATAAAACACGATGGATGAAACATAGATCTTTGCGGTGAGCGCCGCTGTTCCAAGCACTGCTAAGATCGATGTTGACACGATCTGTGAAAAGGAATACGACAGGGAACTGATCCCTCCCGGCAGTCCGATCTTTAAGATTCCACCCACGCAGGATAATGTCTTTAAATTTTTCGAGGCAAAATCAAGATGCAGTCCGCAATGGAACAGAAACCAGACGCCAAGCAAAAGCGCCGTCCCATGACTTGCCACGTTTGCCATTGCGATACCTTCCACGCCCTCCGGCACAATTTTCACCGGCTGGAAAATCACAACGTAATTTAACACTGCATTCACGATATTCATAAACAAAGATACTGTCACTGCAAGTTTCGGTTTTCCATAGCTGCGCAGTACCGCGGAGATGGCGGAAATAATGCCCTGCAGCACGGAAAACCCGATGCAGATGCGAAAATATATCACCGCCATCTCATACACCGATGTTTCCAACTGCATCGGACGCATGACTGCACCTGCAAAAAATGCCAGTATCGTTCCTAAGATCAGGCTGATCGCGCCTCCGCACACAATGGAGGTAAACGCTGCATCGGACGCTCTTTTTTCATCTCCCGCCCCCAGTCTGTGGCTGATAACAACCGATGCGCCACCGCTGAATACCGCATAAAACGTGTACAAAAATCCGATCACCTGGTTTGCCGCACCGACTGCTGCGACCGCATCATCCGCATAATGCCCAAGCATCAGCGTATTGACCGTACCGGTCATATTCATCAAAAGCTGTTCAATAAACAACGGGATAAACAATCCTTTCAGCGTCAGCGTTCCCTCTGCCGTGGTAACGCTGGTGCAGTCTGCATCAATCCATTTCCACTTCAAGATGCATTCCTCCTTTTTCTGCTATGCAGTTCTTTTGTGCTATGCTGTCTGTCTCTGAAATTTCTACACGGATCTTTCCCTTTTTTATTCTTCTCACATAGATCATGAGCCTTCCGTCCTTTGTCTTTCTCGCATTTTCCGCATATGGAGTCACATCCGACAGATCCCCGTTCTCGATCCCTGCTAACATGCCTGCCCCGCTCACTGCCACACGCAGTTTTCTGTCATCCCAGACAACCTTCTGCCCATTTTGATCCACAAGTGTGAGCGCGACCTGATAGAGATATCCATTTTCCTGTGTCTCTGAAAAATGAATCTCCTCCGGCTGATAGACCTCAGCTTTGATACCAGCGGCGTTCTGCGTGGTAAGCAGTCTCTCCTGTTCTATGATATTTCCGTTTTCATCATAACCACTCGCCTCAAGGATCCCTGCCTCCCAGAGTACCTCAAAACGATATGCACCGTCGTCGTTGTAGCCGATCTGTCTGCCAGCCTCTTTTCCATTGATAAAAACAGCTGTCTCCGGCAGATTTGAGTAACACATCACAATGACTTTTTCTCCGGCTTTATAATTCCAGTTTTCCTGGCACGGGATCCACTCTGCAGATTCCTCACTCCACGGTCTTGTGGCAAGATAAAGCTGCGGTTCTTCACACCACAATGATTTTCTGCGGTAATATCTTGCCTTTTCAAATCCGGCGCAGTCCAAAATTCCGGCTCCCGATCCATGAATCGGCCAGCCATGTGCCTCCCCTAAATAATCGATCCCTGTCCACAAAAACTGTCCGCTGATATAGTCGTTTGATTTTACCGCATCCCATGCCTCATAGCTGTGTCCGTTTTCACTCCCTAAAAACGGGATCTGTGGGAAATCTCTGTGGTCGGTTTCGTAATACTGCTCCTTATAGTTGTAGCCTGCCACATCCAGATGCTCTAATATGCCAAGTTTTGCAGACAGCTCCGGGTAGGCAAGCGCCATGGTGACCGGACGGCTCTTATCTTCACTCTTTACAATACGGGAAAGTTCTTCGGCGATCGGAAGCAGTCTTCGCATGTCCGGTTTTGCCGGATCATACTGCCGTTCTGCCGCCGGTTTATTCGCGTCGTTATTTCCGGTCATCTCCATAAAACTCGGATGACAGTACGGATCGTTCGGATAGTCGATTTCATTTCCGATGCTCCACAAAATGATGGACGGATGATTGCGGTCACGCCTTACCATGGCGCGCAGATCCTTTTCGTGCCATTCCGGGAAATCTTCAAAATAGCCCTGGTGTTTTGGCGGATAAACATTGTGTCCCGTGGACCATTTGTTTTTTGCATTTTCCCACTCGTCAAACGCCTCATCCATCACAAGAAATCCCATGGTATCGCACAGCTCATACAGTTCCGGCATATGCGGGTTGTGGCTGCACCGGATCGCATTACAGCCACATTCCTTTAGTTTTGCAAGCCGTCTGTGCCATACTTCCTTTGTCACCGCGGCGCCGAGACAGCCGGCGTCATGATGCACACAGACACCTTTGATCTTCATCGGCACACCGTTTAAGAAAAATCCCCGGTCCGCGTCAAATTCTGCCACACGGATCCCGACCTTCTGTGTGTCTGCAAGATAAGATATTTTCTTTCCATTCTCATCCGTTGTCTCATACCAGGTTTCCATCCCATATAGATCCGGGTGCTCCGGCGACCAGCACTTCGGATCACGGATGGTGCCATGCATGCTGCAGGATACCGTATTTCCTGCCGGGATCTGTACCTGTTCTTTCCACTCTGCCACAGGTGTTCCCTGCGGATCAAACAGTTTTGTGCAGACCACACATGTTTTCTGCTCCTTCGTCTGGTTGCATATCTCATGACAGATACTGACTGCCGCCTGCACTTCCGGAAACTCTTTCCCATCAGCCACAAGTTTCTCTGTCACAAACGTCACGCCATATTCTGCCGGATGCACCTGTTCTTCCACCACAAGAGTGACTTTCCGCGTGATCCCACTTCCCGTGTACCATCTCGAATCCGCAATGTCCGTGTGCGTCACTTTCACACTGACCACATTTTCCTGCTCCCCAAAATGTGCGATCCCAGAGATATCATAGGAAAATCCGGTGTAACCATACGGGTGTTTTCCCTGATAATAACTGTTGACCCACACCTGGCTGTTTTTATACACACCGTCGAATACCAGACGGATCGCTTTCCCCTGATATTCCTCTGGCAGATAAAAATGCAGCCGGTACCAGCCGATCCCGCCTGTGAGATATCCGGTGCCGCTGGAATATTGTTTTGAAAACGGATAAGCCACTGCCCAGTCATGCGGCAGCATGACACGCTCAAATGCACGATCGTCATATCCCTGATACCATGCCTCCTCACATTCTCCAAAATGAAACTTCCATCCCTCATTTAATAACAGTTCTGTTTTATTCATAATCATAAAAAATACCTCCATTTTTTACTACGGTCTATGTTTTCTTTTAAACACATCATAGTAAAAAACAGAGGTATGATACAATGGAGAATAGTGACACTTTTTGTCTTTTAGCGATTTTTCATGATTTATTTTTTGACAGAGAATCTGCGTAGGCGCGCGGTGATATCCCGACATTGCGCTTAAACACTTTGCTGAAATAATATTCATCCGGGTAGCCGACCTCCTGGCCGATCACCCCGGTATGCATCGTCGTCTGCGCGATCAGACGCTTGGCATGTTCCATGCGGACTGCCGTCAGATACTGGAAAATGGTCTGTCCTGTCACGCGCTTAAAGATGCGGTTCATGTAATCAAAATTGCCGTCAAACTCCTCCTCTAACCGCTCCCCCGAAATGTCTGCCGCATAAGACGCATTCAGCCATTCCTGTATTTTCTGGACTTTATAATAGCTTTCCGGGAACCCGCCTGCAGTCCTTTCGCGTTCCGCTGTCGCAAAACAGCGCGCGATCTCGATCAACGCCTCCTGTATCCGGCAGGCACAGAGGATCTTATGATTCTCAAACGTGCTGTAATCCTCCGCGATCGCCTGCTTGATCAGCTCATCAATGTGGATCTGGTCGGTGACTTTTTTGATATGCCAGTATTTCGGCAGCCAGATCTTGCTCTCATCATAACTTCCATAAGGCTCACATGGCTCCTTTGCCATCGCCTTTCTCCGGCGTTCAAACTGCTGCCTGGCGACTTCCTCTTCTTTTGCATCGACCAGTTCCATCTCCCCATGCATGAAATGTACATAATAATAATTGCAGGTCGTCGCCTTTGTTCCCTCATGCGTGCGATCCTTATCCAGCAGACAGACATCCCCCGGCTTTAAGATCAGAGGCTTTCCGTCCTCAAGCAGATGCATCTCCCCGTGCCGGATAAAATATAAGATCTGTTCTCCCGCCCTGCGTTTCCGGTGGACATAAGGCGGTCTTATCTCTGTCTCATCCACAAAATTTACCTTCGGGAGCATCTGTGCATTTATCCTGTAAAATTCCATCTCTTCCCCTTTACCAGTAGATCTGCCAGTCTTTCTGCAGCCTCGTCAGCGCCTCCATGTAAAAATAATCGCCCCAGCTATTGCACTCATCCACACCGCACGGATTGCAGGTATTATACGGCGAACGGTTCGAATAGGTGCTGTGCAGTACGATCCCGTTGGATTTTTCAAAATCTTTTACCGCATAGTTCCGGTATACAGAACCAATAAATTTTTCCGCAAGATCCCGGTAAAATGCCGCCTCCTCATCATATAAGTATTTTGCCATCTCAAGCATTCCGCACGCTGCAATGGAGGCGGAGGAAGAATCCCTCGGCTGTGCATCACCATCCGAAAACTCCAGATCCCAGTACGGTACGAGATCTTTCGGCAGATGCTCTATATAATATTTACTGACACCACGGAAAATATATTTGTATTCCTCTCTTTTTGTATAGCGGTATGCGAGTGCCGTTCCGTAAATTCCCCACGCCTGGCCTCTCGCCCAGGCAGAACCGTCCCGGTAGCCCTGACAGGTTGCCCCGTGATCTGGATTTCCAGTTACCGGATCAAAGAAAAATGTATGCCAGGTCGAAAAGTCCGGGCGGATCACATTTTCAAGTGTGGTATGTACATGCCAGTCAGCGATCTGACGGTAACTCTCATCTCCCGTTTCCTGTGACGCCCAGTAAAGCAGCGGTACGTTGAGCAGACAGTCTATGATCAGCCTGTAATTTTCCGGCTCTCCCATAGTGCCCCACGCCTGGATAAATTCTCCCCTTTCCTGAAAACGGCTCTTTAACTGGTCTGCCGCAAGGAGCGCCGCTCTTTTTCCCGTCCCGGAACCGGTCAGCTTATAACCTGCGACACAGGATGGTGTATACAAAAATCCCATATCATGATGATCCACACAGATCTTCTGCTCGATCCGGTGCAAAAAATCCTGCATCTGGATCTCTGCCGCCTTTAACAGAACGTCCTCCCCGCCATATTCATAGGCAAGCCAGATCTCCCCCGTCCAGAATCCCGTCGTCCACTCCACGTTGTCGATTGGACGGTAAAATCCATTTTCACTGTATGCATTCTGAAATTTTGTCGTAAATTCCGGCAGAACACGCTTTACCTGCATGCATGCAGATGCCAGAGCATCCTCGCGCTCCTCTTTTGTGACTGGCATGACGCCTTTTAACTTATTCTTTGTCTTCTCTGATAACTGCATATGCTTCCCCCATTTTCTTTTCGACAATGATTTTTTTCCCTTTCACCGGCACACAGAGGCGGAACTCTCTGATTTCCTTTGGGATGTGCGGTGTCCAGTAATATCCACCCTTCTCTGCCGCATCGATATGTACCCCCGCGATCTCCTCGATCAAAATCGGGATTGGTGCAGATGCCCAGGGGTGGCACAGGCTGGTATTCCATTTCTGGTCTTTCCCCCAGGCCTCAAAACAGGTCGTTGCGCCCTCGCGCAGCATATTGACCCATCCGTGTTCGCCCTCATTGACCAGCAGCTCATACACCATATCGTACTGTCCGCGTTCTGCGAACACACGCAGCACAAAATAGCTCAGCATCACGCCGCAGGAAAATCCCTTCTGTTTCATAAACGTCAGTATTTTCTCTTCGTCCGCTTCTGGCAGTAAATGAAAGTACATCGCATAAACATTCGAATGCAGTGCCGCGTGGCTGCTCGTCTCGCTGTCCGCTAAAAGTCCTGTCTTTTCCCGGTAAAAAGCGTTCCGGTATGCTTTTTTAATTTCTTTCGTCTGATACGGCATTTCCCTGCCACAGATCTCTGCCAGCGTATTCTGTGTCTCCATCGCCCCGATGTAGAGTGCATTGATCACATTATGGCAGCCCAGCGCCACCACAGGTCTCGTCAGTGGAAAATCATATCCATCCCGCAGATTTTCCGGCCAGTCCACAAGATTCCATTTGTCAGCGACCTGCTCTAACAGACCGTCCTCCCTCGCATACTGCGAAAAATGTTTTAAAATCCCATCTGCGATTCCATAATAACGGTCCACCGTCTCTTTCTCCCCGGTAAAACGATAATACAGCAAAAGGAGCTGCGAATACAACAGTGAAAAATCTGCAATCTCCTGCATCAGGCCGCCCGGCGCAACCGCAAGCAGTCCCGGACAGACCCTCGCTGTCTGTGCAAACTGATCGATGCATTTTAACAGCATATCCGTCTTTCCGGTCAAAAGTACCTGCGCGTGCGCCGTCACGACCGCATCCCCTAAGTACTGACCTTTTTCCCTCGTCGGGCAGTCCACATAATTCTCCTGTGTTCCAAGACGCACTGCATTTTTGCAGATTTGAAAAATATTTTCTAATGTTTTCTCCTCTGTCTTTAACTCACAAAGTGATTCATCCATCGGATAATGCCTTACCAGAAAACGGATATCCGACAGTTTAACGCCCCCGTCCGGCACGATCTTAACATACCGGAATCCCTTGTAATCATACGGATCAAACTCACATCTGCCATCCGCCAGCGTCCAGATTTCTCTGTAACAGCAGTTGCACCGCATGTCATAGCGCACACTGCCCTTCCCGTCCAGTTCCTCCCCGTAAAACAACTTCACCTGATCGCCGTCTTTCCCCTCCGCGGTGAGCAGGATCATGCCTGTGATCTCCTCGCCCGCATCCAGAAGCATCGAACCATCGGGATCTTGTCTTATCACGGACGGTGTGATCTGATGTATGTGACCGTTATGATCTGCACACTTGTGCTCTAGCTTTGCCGGTTCCAATGGCTGTACGGCATCAGAGTGCAGCTTTGTCGGTTCTAGTGGATGCTCATTACCAGCGTGCAGCTTTATAGTCCCCAACTGATATTCCATGTAAGAGAGCATCTCCGTTGGCTGCTTCGTCAGCGTGTAATCTGCCCACACCGCCGGAACGGGTTTCTCCCAGCCGTCCGCATCAAACCCGGTATTTTTCCACCCATACGGGTATTTCCGGCTGTCAAAATTTTCCAAAAACTGTGTCTCGTATCCGACTGTCTCTCCCTCATAACAATCCGTTTTCAAAAAGCAAAAAGAAACCGGTATCTCCTTTCCCTTTTCATCCCACAGCTCCGCCGCAAAGGCAAAACGCAAATCCCCGCTATTCCACACACGGTTCACAAGTCCCTGATAATACAGATGGAGTGCCAGCACATGCTCCCCGGCAGCAAATGTCCCCAGTTCCAAAACATTGTAATAATACTTCGTATGATATGCCGCGGCAGGTCCTTCCCCCATAAACGCTCCATCCAGATATGCCTTATAATGGTCATCGGCTGTGACCTTACAGAAAATCTTCTGTGCACGCTCTAAAGTAAAATGCCCGCGCACAAACACATGGACATTCTGAAATTCTGCCGTTTTGATGTCTTCAACAGACGGCTGTACCTGTTCCTTATGAAACAGATTAAGGGGCACAGCATCAGCAAACTCCGGTATAGTGAGCCATCTGGCATCCCACGACTCGTTTTTCTTAACTTCCTCTCCCATATTTTCCCCCATAATATATTTTCTAATAAGTAAGCAAAAACAGGGCGCCATGCGACGCCCTGTCAGATTTTTACTTATTCTTCTGACACTTCCTCAACTTCAAGTCCCAGTTCTTCCAACTGTTTTTTATCCACGATTCCAGGTGCCTGTGTCATCAGACAGGATGCATCTTTTACTTTCGGGAATGCAATGACATCACGGATGGAATCTGCGTGTACCATATGCATAACCAGACGGTCCAGTCCATAAGCTAATCCTGCGTGTGGCGGAACACCGTATTTGAATGCATCTAACAGGAATCCGAACTGCTCATGTGCGCGTTCTTTGGTAAATCCAAGCACCTCAAACATCTTCTCCTGAATGTCATCCTGATGGATACGGACGGAACCACCGCCAAGCTCTGTACCGTTTAATACGATGTCATATGCCTTTGCACGCACACTGCCCGGATCAGAATCGATCTTGTCCCAGTCCTCTTCCATCGGCATGGTAAACGGATGGTGCATTGCCATAAAACGGTTTTCCTCGTCAGACCACTCTAACAGCGGGAACTCTGTTACCCATAAAAAGTTGTACTGGTTTGGATCAAGCAGATCTAATTCTTTCGCAAGTTCAAGACGAAGCGCTCCAAGCACGTTCCATACGATCTTATTTTTGTCTGCTGCAAATAATAATAAGTCTCCCGGCTCTCCCTGCATTGCAGATACAAGTGCTTTTAACTCATCCTCTGTCATGAATTTTGCAAAAGAAGATTTGTAAGTGCCATCCTCATTCACTGCAAGGTAAGCAAGTCCTTTTGCACCGTAGCCTTTTGCAAATTCTACCAGTTTGTCGATCTTTTTACGCGGCATGCCGGCCTGTCCTTTTGCGTTGATACCGCGGACGGAACCACCATTTTCGAGTGCTCCTGTGAATACGGAGAATCCGCAGCCCTCTACAACTTTGGATACGTCACAGAGTTCCATGCCAAAACGTGTATCCGGCTTATCGGAACCGAAACGGTCCATTGCTTCCTGCCAAGGCATTCTCGGCAGCGGCAGTGTCACATCCACACCGATCGCTTCCTTGAAAATATATTTAAGCAGTCTCTCGTTGACATCTAATACATCTTCCACATCCACAAATGCAAGTTCCATATCTGCCTGTGTAAATTCCGGCTGACGGTCTGCACGAAGATCCTCATCACGGAAACATCTTGCGATCTGAAAATAACGGTCGTAACCGGAACACATTAAAAGCTGTTTGTAAAGCTGCGGTGACTGCGGCAGTGCATAAAAATGTCCCGGATGGACACGGCTCGGTACCAGGTAATCCCTTGCACCTTCCGGTGTTGATTTACATAACATCGGAGTCTCAATCTCAAGGAATCCCTCTTTTGCCATAAAGTCACGCATCAGATATGCAACTTTGCTGCGGAGCATCAGGTTCTTCTGGATATCCGGTCTGCGCAGGTCTAAATAACGGTATTTTAAACGGACTTCGTCTTTCGTCTGGCTGTTCTCCTCGATCTGGAATGGAGGTGTCTCTGCCTCGGATAAGATGCGGATATCGGTTGCGATCACTTCGATATCACCAGTCTTTAAAGACTCATTCACTGCTGCGGAACGTTTTTCAACTTTTCCGGTTACCGCGATCACATACTCACTTCTTAAACGCTCTGCCTTCTCATATCCCTCTTTGCCGACGCTCTCTTCGTTAAATACGAGCTGTAAGATACCCGAACGGTCTCTTAAGTCGATAAAGATCAGACTTCCTAAATTTCTTCTCTTCTGTACCCATCCCATGACGGTTACGGTCTCACCGATATTCTGATTTGAAACCTCGGTACATCTATGGCTTCTGTGTAAGCCTTGCATTGATTCTGCCATTACTGCAAACCTCTTTCCTTTTATTTATTAAAAAATTCTACAATCTCGAAGAGATTATTCACTCTGTCATTAAACTTTATTTATTGAAAAACTCAATGATTTCGAAGAGATTGTACTTTTATCCGATATCTATTTATTGAAGTATTCTACAATCTCTTTGTATCCCTCGGCGTCTAATTTTTCCTTCTGGAATTTTTTATTCTTGTTCATGCGGACAACCAGCACCTGTTTGCCTGCCGCACGTTCTTCCTGTGCCTTTCCGATGATCTCGCCGAGTTTTTCTGCAGGGCATCCCTTTTCAATCAGGTATGCAACTTTCGGACGCTGTGTCGGAACCGTAAATCCGCTCTCCATCAGAAGAAGGATGATACGCTCAAAACCGATGGAAAATCCACATGCCGGCACATCCTGTCCAGTAAATTTTCCAACCATCTTATCATAACGTCCACCGCCGCCACAGGCTGCGCCAAGCTCCGGCATGGAGATCTCAAAAATGGTTCCGGTATAGTAGCTCATACCACGAACCAAAGTCGGGTCAAATACCATTTTAAAGGAAGCCGCCTTTGCACCCTCCACAGTATCGATGATCTCTAAAAGATTACGCTCCACCTCAGGATCTAAATATCCCTCCAAAGTCTTTGCAAGGTATTTGATGCCGTTTTCTGCTTCCTCAACACCTTTAAAAAGTGCAAGATATTTCTCGATCGACTCTTTTGCATAGCCCTCTTTTTCAAGTTCCTCTGCCACACCGTCAAGTCCGATCTTGTCCATCTTATCTAAGATGATAAATACAGTATCGAAATCTTCCTCTGCAAATCCACTGTATGCTGCCATCGCCTTTAAGATCCGGCGCTCATTGATGCGGATCTCGAAATTCTTAAATCCGAGTTTTCCGATCGTTGTAGTCGTTGCTAAGATCAGCTCAATCTCTGCAAGGTTCGTCGGCTCTCCGATAATATCGATGTCACACTGCATAAACTGACGATAACGTCCACGCTGCGGGCGGTCAGCTCTCCAGACATTTCCCATCTGAATCGCCTTAAACGGAGATGGAAGATCATTTGCATTATTCGAATAAAAACGAACTAACGGAACAGTCAGATCATAACGCATACCAAAATCAACTAAATCCGCTTCTTCTTTTGCTTCAGCGACCTTCAGCTTTTCACCACGCTTCATTACCTTAAAAATCAGTTTTTCATTTTCTCCACCCTGTTTATTGCTCAGGTTTGCAATATTTTCCATACAAGGTGTCTCGATCGGCGTAAATCCGAAACTGCGGTAAGTCTCTTTGATGACTTGCTGCACATAATCCCGGATCTGCATCTCCTCCGGTAAAATATCTTTCATGCCGTTGACCGGCTTTTTACTTAATGCCATGAAATTTCCTCCATCTTCTGTCTGAATATCCTTTGCCTATTATACGTTTCACAGTTGTATACGTCAAGAACTGTCCTGTGTACAGTACAAAAAATCTTATTTTTATGTTACTTCAATGTCATTTCGTTAAGTTACAGGGTTAGCCCCTAACTGGTGGTCTAATCCAAATTTTTTCAAAAAAGTTACCAAAATTGAAGAGTTGTCAAAACAGTACCTGATGAACACCACTACTTTGAAATCCGTTTTCAAAGCAGTCTATGGAATGCCCATCGCTTCTTACATGAAAGAATACCGTATGAAGTTGGCATCGAATATGCTGTTGCAGGAAGATAAATCTATTTCGGAACTTGCCGCCGCTGTGGGATATAAAAGCCAAAGTAAATTTACATCGGCTTTCCGAGATATATTTCAGATATTACCTACTGCATATCAGGAACAAGTATCCTATACAAATGCACTTGCAAACGCTTGAAATTATAGGATTTAAGAAGTCTGTGAAGAAATCAAATACATAGCACTGTAAAATCAAAGTAAATATTTCGATCAACAGAACCTTTTATGACAACATCTCTTTCACACAAGTACTTCGATAATCACTTGGTGATATTTTATATCTTTCTTTAAATACTCGGTTAAACGTTCTCTGACTTTCAAATCCACTATCCAGACAAATATTTGTAATAGAATCACTCGTATTTTCCAAACGATGGCATGCATAGTTCAGCCTTG